>SAMEA3663271__coassemble_1041_pt1 | contig 7450 bp, 7 predicted proteins | sample SAMEA3663271__metabat2_low_PE_017 | metagenome-assembled genome bin SAMEA3663271 (sample SAMEA3663271) | pig gut metagenome | biome: pig gut; feature: pig-associated habitat; material: faeces | place: China | collected 2013 | reverse complement strand
TGAGACGTTATCGACGGTTATAAAGCCGAACGCCATTGTTGACAGACCCCATAAAACATAGCCGCCGCATACAAAGACCTTGCGCTTGCCCAGCTTGTCGGACAAGACTCCCATCAAAAGGGCGGTGAGCGTGGCAACAATGCCGCTGGCGGCGACCATGGCGGCAATGTGGCTCGGATCGGTGGAGATCGTGTTATAGAGGAATACGTTGAAATACATATTCTCAATCGTCCACGCAAGCTGACCAACAAGACCGATGACAATAAAGCTTGCCCATGTTCTTTTCGTTAGCTTTTTCATAGTCCACTCCTTCACGCCGCGGCGCTGTTTTTGCTTTCTCTTTGACCGGGCGTTTATCTAGAATTTCGGCGCTGTCTCGCACCCTACGGACTTTTACCTTATTATATAACAAAAGCTTGCCAAAGTCACCCACAATGTTTCGCCTTGAGCGAACCGCTCAGTGCAAAAAAGCGGCGGAAAAGCTTCCCGCCGCTTTGCTCTTAGCCCTTTAGACCGCGAGACTGCCTGTCCATATCCTCAATGACAATATCGTGTATCTCGCCTAGCGAGGCGCAGTATTCGAGAACCCGCCAAGGCTCGTTGGTATGGAAATGGATTTTGATTAGCTCCTCGTCGCCGACTGCGAGCAGGCAGTCGCCCTTAAAGTTGGCGTTGAAGTAGTCGTTGATGGCATCCTCGTCTAGGTTTGTTCCCTCAATAAGAAGCTGAGTATCATATTTGAATTCGAGCATAAGCGTTCTCCTTGTCGTTTCATTTTCCCTGCTTAAAGCGGCGCTTTGCCGTCTTAGCAGGAATTCCACCGCCATGTTAACTTATTCCGGGTGTTTTTGCAAGCGGCGCTTACGCCGCAACAGAAAAAGCCTTTCCTCTCCCGTTTAATAAGTACGCTTTTGGAGATTATGCCGCTCGCCGCCACATAGAATATACAAGCCCCGCGACGCGGCAAAATTAAAACAAGGGCTTGCCAGCTTCGACATATTATGCTAAAATGTCGGCATTAGCTTCATGAGGGAGTAGTTGGCGCAGCGATGCGCGGCAAGTCAACATACTGACCGCAGGGTCTGGCTTGCCTTAAATAACAAGACTCATGTGCAGCGTTTTGCTGTGCTTGGGTTTTCGTCAAGCACGGCCGTGCTTGATTTTTTTTGTTTTTAGGAGGAAGCCTTAATGGGAGTAGCGGAGCTAATTTTAATTGCAGCAGGATTATCAATGGATGCTTTTGCCGTGGCAGTCTGTAAGGGGCTGAACATGACAAAGCTTAACTACCGCCACGCTTTTGTCATTGCGCTGTTTTTCGGCGTGTTTCAGGCGCTGATGCCGCTTATAGGATGGTTTTTGGGAACTCAGCTTGCCGACTACATAACCGCGGTAGACCACTGGGTGGCGTTTGCGCTGCTGGCGTTCATAGGCGGAAGGATGATAGCGGAGGCGATGAAGCCCGACGATGGGCGGGAAAACTGTCCTGCCACCAAAGGGCTGGATATTAAAGAGCTATTTATTCTTGCCATTGCCACCAGTATCGACGCGCTCGCCGTCGGCATAACCTTCGCGCTGCTGCCGGACACCAGCATAGTGCTTTCTGTATCGCTTATTGGTGCAATAACTTTTGTGCTGTCCTTCCTTGGCGTTGCTATCGGCAACAGATTCGGCGCGAAATACGAAAAGAAGGCGGAGCTTGCCGGCGGGGTTCTCATCGGGCTGAAAATTTTGCTTGAGCATCTTGTGGTGCTGTCTTTTTAAAAGAAATTAAAAATATTTAAAGCGCTGCAAACAGAAAAAACTGCCTGTTTGCAGCGCTTTGCGTGGTTTTATTTAAAAATAAAACAAAAAACTTAAAAAATTTTTCATGCTCATGCAATATTTTCCTAACCCGCCGCGTTAATGTGGTGTAAGCGGCAAGAAAGCCGAACTAAAATTAAAAGGAGAATATTAAACATGAAAAATTCTATGAAGAAAATTCTGCTCGTATCCGCTCTCGTAATCGCCATCGCGGCTTCCTCCGTACTCGGTGCTTCCGCATTTAGCTGGAATGACCTCGGCAACCAGTATGAGGACAATGCTGAAGAATACGCAGATCAGATTGAACAGCTCGTTGAAGAAGTTGGTCAGGGCTTTGAGGATAACGCTGAGCAGTATCCCTCCAACCCCGACCCCGAAGCTTACATGGACACCGTCAAAGAGCTGAGCAACAAGTTCCTCTCCGGCATTAAGAGCCTCACCGAGGGCTATCTCAAAACTTTCCGCTTCTAATATAGGATTTAGGTCTCAATTCAAACTCTCTCTAATAACTCTTTCGTCTCCCAAAATTAATAAGCAAACAAGTCAAGAGCCTCACCGTCTGCCAACGGAGGGGCTCTTTTTTGCTTAATAGCCGTGGATTTCCTTGATCATAAAGTCGCGTCCGCTCAGCGGGAACAGGTTGGACTTTCCGCATTTAGGACATTTGAGGTCGCACTCGCGGGCATTGAACTCCTCACCGCAGTCGTTGCAGCGAACGATGCCGGGGATGACCTCCATCTCCAGCTTCATGTTTTCATATTTGGTTTTGTAGGTAGCCGCGGGGAAGCACTCCTCAATGAATTCCGGGACGATGCCGGAAATCTCGCCGACCTGCAAAACTATTGTTTCAATGTGTGTGAGCTTTTCCTCGACCATTATCTTGTCGAGCGTTTTAAGCATGGAGCTTAAAATTCCCAGTTCGTGCATAAGGTTACTCCTAAAAAGCGCACGGGAGGGAGCGCGCCCTCCCGTGCCTTCGCTTCATTACTTACTTGTCGCCCTTGACTGCGTTAACGGCGATTCTGGCGGTGCGCTTAACAACGTGCTGCGCGACCTTGATGGGCATTTTTTCAAATTCGGGGAAGTGGTCATCCTTGATTTTCTTCAGATGGATGGCGTCGAACTTGCAGCGGTTGGTGCAAAGTCCGCAGCCAAGGCACTTATATGCGTCGAGCTGAGTAACGCCGCAGCCGAGGCAGCGGGCGGTTTCCTTTTTCAACTGCTCCTCGGTAAAGGTTTCGCGGGTGTCCTTAAAGGTCTTTTCGTTGGCGCTGTTGTGCAGCGGGCGCTGACGCGGGGTGTCGTCATAGCCGGTGGTAAGAGCGGCTTTGTTAAGACCACCCTTGTCAAGAGCGGAGAATACTCTGCGGTCGCGTCCGAAATACTGAGTCTGTCCGGGCCATACTGCGCGGTGCATGGAGATGGCGGCCTCCTTGCCGGCTGCGATTGCGTCGATAGCAAATTTAGGACCGGAGAAAGCGTCGCCCGCGACGAAGATGTCCTTCTCGCCGGTCTGATAGAACTGGTCTGCAACGGCGGTGTTACCGCGTCCCAGCTCAACCTTTGTGCCCTCGAGCAGACCGCCCCAGCTTATGGACTGACCAACGGAGAGAAGAACGAAATCGGCGGGAACGGTGATAACATTGTTCTCGTCGTACTTGGGAGAGAACTTGTGGTTTTCGTCAAAGACGGAAACACACTTTTTAAACTCGACACCTGTTATCTTGCCGTTTTCAACAACTACGCGCTTGGGACCCCAGCCGTTGTTGATGACGATGCCCTCGCCGTTGGCTTCCTCGATTTCTTCGGGGAGCGCGGGCATTTCGTTTGCGCCTTCAAGGCAGTACATATTGACGGAGCCGGCGCCCTGGCGAACGGCGGTGCGGGCAACGTCTATTGCAACATTGCCGCCGCCGATGACGACGACGTTGCCGGAAAGGGAAAGACCCTTGCCGAGATTGACATCGCGCAGGAAGTCAACACCTGCGATAACGCCGGCGCTGTCCTCTCCCTCGATGCCGAGCTTACGTCCGCTCTGAGCGCCGATTGCAAGGCAGAACGCCTCATAGCCCTGAGAGCGAAGCTGCGCGATGGTAACATCCTTGCCAACCTCGACGCCGGTTTTAAACTCGACGCCCAGCTCGCGCAGAACTTCGATTTCGGAGTTTACAACGTCCTTCTCAAGACGGAAGGCGGGGATGCCGAGAGTGAGCATACCGCCGAGCTTTTCCTGCTTCTCAAATACGGTTACGCTGTAGCCGTAGAGGGAGGCAAGGTAGTATGCGCAGGAAAGTCCCGCAGGACCTGCGCCTATAACAGCAAGCTTCTTCATGCTGTAATCGCGCAGCTTCTTGGGAACGAAGCGGTGCTCTGCCTTCATGTCCTGGTCGGCGATGAACTTTTTGATCTCGTCGATTGCGATGGGCTGGTCAATGCTGCCGCGGGTGCATTCGCTCTCGCACTTGTGCGGGCAGATGCGTCCGCAGACTGCGGGCAGGGGGTTTTCCTTTTTGATAAGCTCAAGAGCCTCGGTGTATTTGCCCTGGGCTGCGAGCTTTATGTAGCCTTGAACGGCAATATGTGCCGGGCAGGTTGCCTTGCAGGGAGCCGTACCGGTGGGAACAACGTCCTGGCGGTTTTCGCGGTAGTCCTTGTTCCAGTGAGCCTCGCCCCAGGCGTGCTCTGTGATTTTGAGAGTTTTCTCAACGGGAAGGGGTTTTTCTGTGCAGAGCTTCTGACCCAGACGCAGAGCATTGGAGGGACATACCTCAACGCACTGACCGCAAGCTACGCACTTATCATTATCAACCTCGGAAACGTAGTTGGAGCGAACGGCGTCATATGCGCCGAACAGCGTTGCAACGCGCAGACCGAAGCAGGAGCAGGCACAGCAGTTGCAGATAGCATCGGTATCGCCTGCCTGCTTGATGTTGGGGATCTCATGGACAAGACCGTTTGCCTCCGCCATCTTGATCTTTTCGATTGCCTCTTCCTTGGTTATCTGTCTTGCCTTGCCGGTGCGTATAAAGTATTCCGCGCCAACGCCCATCTGGATGCACATTTCATGCTCAAGATGTCCGCAGCCCTCGCCGATAACGCGGCGGGAAGCGCGGCAGGAGCAGTTGGAAACGGAGAAGGTGTCGTATTTGTCAAGATAATAGGAAAGCTTTTCAAAAGGCACAGCCTTGGGATCCGCTTCAATCGCGGATTCGACGGGGATAACGCGCATCAGTCCGGAAGCCATGGGAAGCATGGGCGACATGGTTCCCATGCGCAGGCGGGTGTATGCCTCGAAGGCTTTGCCTATTTCGGGGTGCTCGGCAAGCTGCTTGGTGTTGCCGACCATCATCTCAAGGATACCGGGCGCGAAGATTTGAAGATAGAAAATGTCCTCGCCGTTAGCGCCTGTGCTTACGCGAAGAACGCCCTTGTCTGCCAGAGACAGAGCCAGCTTGTGAGTTTCCTCGACGCTCTTGCCGCACTTTTTTGCCAAATATGCAACAGTTCTCTCCTTGCGCAGACCGGCGGCAATCGCAACATCGGCCTCGTCGTCGGTAACAACGCTTGCCAGAGAATAATACTCCGGCGCATCCGCGTCAATTTTGTTGAGCATTCCGCTCACTCCGCCGACAACCTTTGCCAGCTTAACTATTTTGGGTCTGAGTTCTGCCATCTCTCTGTTTTTTCCTCCTTATAAAAAAGCATATACGGCGATGCTTTACTCCAACGTGGTCAAACCACATACGTTTATTATATAACTAACTTTCGGAATATGCAACCGCTTTTTTAAAAGGTATTTAAAAGGAACTAGAAAGCAAAGCTCAGGTAGGCGTCAATATCTCCGTCGAGCAGGGCAATTGCGCCGTCGGCGTCGTTGTTTATCAGGCAGCGGGCGTAAGCTTCCGCACGCTGCGCACTTTCAGCGCGTCCGTACATCCGAATTCCGTTTTCCCAGAATACGATGCTAACGGTGCGAAATGCGTTTAAGACCAGAGGAAAAACATTGTTTCCGCTGAGAACGGAAACTGCATGGTGCATATTAAAAATATGCTCTGCCAGCGTTTCGGCGGCAACAGTGTTGTCCGCGGCTTCTCGATGAATGTTCTCAACGATGGCGAGGAGGGCTGCATCCTCCGCCTCGGTATGCACCTTGGAGAAACGGCGGAAAATCGCCCCTTCAAGAGCCTGGCGAAACTCAAACATAGACTCGACCGTGTGCTTGTCGAGTGTGCCGCGGTTATAGCGCAGCAGTGCGCCGAGCGTCTCCTGCGTACCCTTTTCGGCATAGTTTGCTACAAAAGCGCCCTTGCGCGGCACGACGCTTACAAAGCCGAGCCTTTCAAGCTCCGTCAGTCCCAAATGTACAATGGTTTTGCTGACCCTCATGCTCTCCGCCAGCTCGCGCTCTGTGGGCAGCTTTTCGCCCGCCTCAAGCTTGCCGGAGAGAATAAGGTCAATCATCTTATCCATGAACAGCTCCTTGATTGTCGGAACTTCAATTGCGTCAAATTTCATAATTCACCCCATGTTATTGGTTTTACCAAATTATTATATATTTTTTGCTCCGGAAGTCAAGCGTCCCAAGCTCTGCTGCGAGGCAGACCTTGGGACACTTGGACTATATGATCAAAAGAATTTGCAGATAAATACAGAAGGAGCAGCCATGCAGCGACTGCTCCCCCTATAATCGGGTCATTATGGATCTGTACACGCCGGAAAGGTTTTGTTATCGGCAGAGCCGACAGGACAATGGAAAGGTGATGTTGTATTGGGATGGTTATTAATGGAGAGTTTGAGAGTTGGAGAGTTGGAGAGTTTGTTGGAGATGGAGATAGAGAATTGGATAGTAATATATGTTATGTGTGTTATATATTCTGTTCCTGTCTGTTACAGACCGTTCCGGCGATGACCTACTTAATATAGATTACGCGCACTTTTCGCTGCGGAGCTGAGCAAGCTCCTGCTCAATTGTTGCGCGCAGGGTGGCGGCGGAAGCATTCATGAGCTTTGCAAAGTCTTTTTTCATTGCCTGACGGAAAGCTTCACTGATTTCCGCGGGAGTGCCGTCAAGCGGCTTCAGGCTTTCTTTTTCAGCTCTAAGCTTATTTGCAAAAGCCTCGGTGATGGCGGGCTGGTTGAAAGTTTCAATGTAACCGTTCATGATATATCCTCCTTATTAAAATTGTTTTCTTTTGTTTTTTGAGGTATTCCCTCTTTGTGATTTCATTATAGCCCCTGATTAATCAAAAGTATAATATATTGTTTGCCATATGCTTATCTGTGTAAAACGAATAAGCTGATTTTTTAGTTGGTTATCAAGTTTAACAATATAGTTATGATGTTTTATACAAATCACAGTGTTGGCGGCATGGTAAAGTGCACAGTTTTTCGGGAATTCATAACGCTGTGGTTATCAAGTGCGATTTGCCTGAATTTTCACAAATAGAAAAAATTTTTTCGCCTTTTCTGATTTTTCAGCGAAAATGCTTAAAAATCGTAAGTCCTGAGCCTTGCGGCGCGCTCAAGGCAAAAAAATCCGCGGGGCGGAGGGTTAAATAGCCTTCTGTCCCGCAGAAATCTTATTCCAATGCTTTATGCGCTAAATGCCCATGCCGCCGGAGCCGTAGATATGGTTGCCCCAGCGCGTGTC
>SAMEA3663271__coassemble_1033_pt1 | contig 7493 bp, 7 predicted proteins | sample SAMEA3663271__metabat2_low_PE_017 | metagenome-assembled genome bin SAMEA3663271 (sample SAMEA3663271) | pig gut metagenome | biome: pig gut; feature: pig-associated habitat; material: faeces | place: China | collected 2013 | reverse complement strand
GCAGAGGAGCTTTGCGAAAACTGCTGCGAGTGTGGAGCGCTCTGATGCGCTGCGGGACGGTTGAAAGAGGAAGCGGGGCGGGCATCGCCGCTTTGGTCGGGAGCTTCCGCTTTGCGGATGGAAAGATTTATCTTTCCCGTATCGCTTATGCCGATGACCTTTACCTTGACTGTCTGACCTTCGCTAACGTGCTCATGGACATCGTTTACAAAGCTGTTGGCAATTTCGGAGATATGTACCAGACCGCTTTTGCCTTCGGGCAGGGAAACAAACGCCCCAAACTTAGTGATGCCGGTTACTTTTCCCTCAAAAATCTCTCCCACTGTTGGCTGCATAAAGAAGCTGTGTCCTCCTGTTTTTACTTTTCCGCAATGCCTGCGGAGAAACTCTGCTTAGTTTCTTGTGTCGTAAAAGATTTTTTCGCCGGGCTTGACCAGACCGAGTTTGCCGCGCGCGATGTCCTCAATTGTCTCCTCATCCGTGCTGTGGTCAATAGCGTATTGCAGCTCCGTGTTGGTCTGCATAACGTCGTCTACCTCGGTTTGGAGAGCGTCGCGCTTTTCCTGAGCCTCGGTGACCTGAAGCTTTAGGGAAACAAGATTAATCCCGGCGTACACGATCACGACGACGATGATTATTTTTGTTATGAGACTTGCTCTTTTCAGCTTCATGGTAATTCCCCCGAACAGTAGGTGCGTCCTCGTCGGCAATTTCTTGTTTTCCGCGAGTGCTCCTTTTCTTTATTCTATACCATAAAGCGGAATTTTGAAAGGATTTTTTTATGTAAATCCCGAATTTCTTTATAATTTCTGCCGCGCGCCGGAGCGGAAGACTAAGAATATGGAAAAATTTTTCTATAAGGCTTAAAAATCCGGAAAATATCTCCAGAAAGAAGCGCGAGGCGAGAATAAAATACAGCAGCGCACCGAGAGCGGAGCAAATAAACATATACAGCCTTGGCTCGCCGCCGCCCGCCCACATGGCGTTGAGAAAAATGACTGCTCCGCCAAGAAAACAGATGAATAAATCCGAGGCAACAGTGAACCACAGCCGCGCCAGAAAAAGGCGCAAAGCCTTGAATAGGTCATAGATCAGCCCGAAAAACACGCCCCACGCAAGGGATATGACGGCGACGATGAGCTGAGAGGAGATCGGCTGTTCCACTTACTTAAACAGGCGCGACCAGATCGAGCTGCCGACAACGTTGTCCTCATAGCCTAGGTCGGAAACGAAGCCGTCAACGGTCAGATCGCCGCTTTCCAGACTGAGCTTGTCAATATGCAGCTCGCTGCCGCGGATGATAAGAGTTCCTTTTGAGGTTTTTAGAATGATCCGCTGCTCGTCAAAGCTTTCAACGTCCTCGACGCCGGTGATGGAAAGGCGTTTTCTATCCTCAAGGATGAGGTTGTGCGGCTTTGTGCTGCCAAGGCGCTCCCTTTCGTCGTAAATCATAGTATCTACCTCCGTTGATGTTAGTTGTACATACTATGATGGCGGGAAACGGAATATTCACTCGGCAAGGGCAAACGCCGCGTCCACCATGAGCATGAAGCCCTCAAAGCTGTCGTTATAATCCGGCTCAGACCACCTGAACAAGCCCTTTGCGTCATATCCCGTGTCCTCGGCGCAGAGAGCCAACTGTTCCATTGCGGTGTTATACTCCTCGGCGGTGCAGACGCTGCCGTTTAGCTTATACTCGGTGAAAACGATCTCGTCCGTGTCTATGTTGGTTTCTTCATAGCAATAGGCAACGGGGGTAAGGGTCAAAACGCCGTCGCGGCTGCTGAAGCGTATTGTTTCGTTAAATCTGAAATCCACCGCGCCGTTGAAGCTGACAATTTGATAAAACAGCTCGCCGGTCTCGGCGTCCCTCATAAGACGGAAATCTTCAAAGTAGTTTGCGCTCACTTGTACATCGGACAGATGCTCGCCGCCGAACTGCTCAGCAACGTCAACCATATTGGAGGAAATGCACTCCACCCCGCCGTCAATAATGTCGAAAAGCTGGACACCCATTGAAGCGGAGGCGCCGGCGTCGAAAAGTACCATTTCAAGCTTGCTGTCCATGTCAAGGTCAATGAGACCGATTCCGGAGATTACGCCGAAGCAGGCGGCGGACAGCTTTTCATAGTTTTCGCTGAGGAAGCTGCGGTAAATCTCCTTCTCGTCAAAAGAGGGGCTTGTCTCCGGAGATGGGGAGACTTCCGGCTCGGACGCGGCGGGAATAGGAGAGGGTGGAACGCCGGGCGTTTCTCCGCTTTGAACGGCGTGTTCTTCGCAGGCGCATAGGGAAAGAAGCATTGAAAATACTAAAAGCATGAGTGCGAGAGTTTTTTTCATAGACACCTCCATAGGCTGCGTTTGCCATTTGATTGCAATAACACTATAACACGATGACGCAGTGGGGTAAAGCGCAACGGAGAAAAAGCCTGTTTCTTGCCGCGCCGTATGGATATATTAGCTTGTCCTGTTGATTATAAATGAAAGAGCGCCCGAAAAACACAGAAACTGCGTTTCGGACGCTGTTTTTTAATGTTAAAGAACCTTGGCAAGAAAGCCCTTGAGCCTCTCGCTCTGAGGATTGCCGAAAAGCTCCTCGGGAGTGTTTTCCTCGATGATTTTGCCGCCGTCCATGAAGATTACGCGGCTGCCGACCTCCTTGGCAAAGCCCATTTCATGCGTTACAACGACCATCGTCATACCCTCATCGGCAAGCTGCTTCATAACGTCGAGAACCTCGCCGACCATTTCGGGGTCAAGAGCGCTGGTCGGCTCGTCAAAGAGCATTACGTCCGGGTTCATGCAAAGCGCGCGCACTATCGCAATGCGCTGCTTCTGACCGCCTGAGAGCTGGCTGGGGTAGGCGTTGGCTCTATCCTCAAGACCTACGCGCTTTAATAGCTGCAATGCCTGTGCTTCCGCTTCCTCTTTGGGCTTTTTCAGAAGCTTCATCGGCGCGAGGGTCATGTTTTTTAGAATTGTCATATGCGGGAAAAGATTAAACTGCTGAAATACCATGCCCATCTTGCGGCGATGTAGGTTAATATTGGTTTTAGGGTCTGTTATGTCCACTCCCTCAAACAGAATGTGTCCGTCGGTGGGAACCTCAAGCAAATTCAAACAGCGCAGGAAGGTTGACTTGCCGCTTCCGGAAGGACCGATAACAACGACGACCTCGCCCTTTTTTATGTCTGCGGATACGCCGTCAAGCGCCTTGATCTTTCCATTGTTGTAGTATTTCTTAACGTTGTTGACGCTGATAAGTACGTTATCGTTCACTTGCGCGCAGCCTCCTTTCGAGCTTGCCTACCAGCCATGTAAAGAACATGACGATGATGAGGTAAATTGCCGCAACACCGAGCATGGGAACAAAGTAGGTGTAGCTGTTGCCTGCGACAATGCTGCCTGCGTATGTGAGGTCTGCAAGACCGACATAGCCGGCAACGGCGGTTTCCTTGATAAGTACGATAAACTCGTTTGCGAGAGCGGGCAATATGTTTTTAAACGCCTGCGGTAGAATAATGTAGCGCATACTCTGCACATAGCCAAGACCAAGGCTGCGCCCCGCCTCCATCTGACCGCCGTCAATGGACATTATGCCGCTTCGGATAAGCTCCGCCACATATGCGCCGGAATTGATGCCGAAAGCAATAGTGCCTGCCAATACCTTGTTGTTGCTTGTCGCCATTATGCCGAAGAAGATTATCATAAGCTGAACGACGACGGGCGTGCCGCGGATAACGGTGAGGTAGATTTTGCAGATGGCGTTGGCAATTCTGAAAAAGAAGCGGGCAACGGGGTTGCGCATTTCTTGCCCGTGCTTGTCCCAGCTTACACGAACGATGGAGACTAAAACACCCAGAACGATACCGACAAGCAGAGAAAAGAATGTCAGTGTGAGGGTGTTGCCAAGTCCTTTGATGTACATCATATATCTATCGTCGTATATGAAGCACTTGTAGAGAGTGTATATAAAATCGTGCAGTCCTTCGGGCAGCTCAAGCATCCACTGCGGCGCTATGCTGTTCCAAAGCTCAGAGGGACCGGGACCCATACTGCTTACCTCCTAAACTTAAAAAGGGCGGCGCATTTGTCCGCCCTTTTTGGTATTATCGAATGATGAGAATTATGCCTCGATGTATTTTGCGATGATCTCTGCAACTGTACCGTCAGCGATAAGCTCCTGAAGAGCGGTGTCAATGGCGGTGAGAAGAGCTTCATTGTTCTTGGAGACTGCTGCTGCATATTCTTCAACAGCGTACTCAGTGTCGAGAATCTTCAGACCCTCGTTTTCAGCAACGAATGCCTTTGCAGGCTCATTGTCGATAACAACGCAGTCAACCTTGCCGGTTTTAAGAGCCATAACTGCCTCTGCACCCTTGCTGTAACGGTCGATGGTTGCAAGACCTTCGTCCTCAAGATCCCAAGTTGTGTAAAGGTCGCCGGTGGTGTTTCTCTGAACGCCGATAACATGGCTTGCACCCTCGGCAAAGAGGTCGTCAACGCTGGCGATGGGGCTGTCCTCGGCGACAATAACGACCTGAACGCCGGTTGCATAGCTGCTGGTGAAGTTAACAGCTTCCTTACGCTCGTCAGTAACGGTCATGCCTGCAAGACCGATGTCGATCTTTCCGGTCTGAACAGCGGTGATGATAGCGTCAAACTCCATGTCCTCGATGACCAGCTCAAGACCGAGCTTGTCGGCGATAGCGCCGGCAATTTCAGCGTCGATACCGACAATGTTGCTGCCCTCATAGAACTCATAGGGAGGGAAGGCTGCGTTTGTGCCCATGGTGAGCTTGCCCTCGTTAACGGTTGTGAAAGCAGCCTCACCTGCTTCGGGAGCAGCGGTTTCGGGGGTTTCGGTTGCGGGAACATCAGACTCGGTGGAGGGAGTCTTGCTGCTGCAGGCTGCAAGAGACAGCAGCATTGCAACTGCGAGAATTGCGGTCAAGATCTTAGTATACTTTTTCATTTTCTTCACTCCATAGTTTTTAGTCGCGGATTTTCTTCCGTGAAACAGATTATAATACGAAGTGAATTGTTATTCAAGATGTTTTTTGCAAAAACCTTGATTTTGTGAATATATATCTATTATACGACAAATTATTACTCTGATTATGCAATAACCACAATGATTGCCGCATATTTATTCATTGAATATCCACGAATGCTTCAGCCGCACCATATTTTTTCGCAAGCTCGCTGTATTTATCGCAAATTGCCAAACGCTCTTTTTCGCGTCCGCCGATTGCCTCAACGGTTATGGCGGAATCATCCGCGACCGGTGAAATGCGAACCTTGCAGCGTCCGTCGGCTAGTGTTATGCCGTCGGAAAAATCCGCGCCCGCCTCCCATAAGGCGGCGCTTAGCCTGCGCATCAGCCCTGCGCGGTCACGGCAGTTCAGCTCGCGGCATAGTCCGCCCTTATGATGACGCGGCGCGTCCTGCCGGGCGGCTTCTGACTGTGCGGATAGCACGGCGGACTCGGAAATGATATCGCCGGGTACGGTGCGCGTATCGGGAGGAAGGGCGGCATCCGCGCAGATAACGCTTGAATTTACAATGCAGCCGCGGGCAAGGCTTCCGCCGTCTATTACGGAATCCTTTATATGGCAGTTATCGCTGATGCGGCTGCCGGGATGCACAATACTGCGCTCTATTACGCAATCCCGCCCGAGAAGCACCCCCTCGCAGATGAGACTGTCTGAAATTCTAAGAGGACTGTCAGACTGTCCCAAAACACGCGGCAGGCTTTGCTTTTTGCGGGCGAGGGGGAGAGATAGTCTTCCCTCCAGCGCGTCCATGCAGCAGCGGTGGTAGCTTTTTCCGTCGCCGATGTCGCACCAGTATCCGCTCATGGGTATGCCTATGATATCACCACGGCTTGTAAGCTGCGGAAAAAGGTCTTTGGCAAAGTCCACGGCACCTTCGCCGCCGATAAGCTCCAGCACGCGCGGAGAGAGCATATATATGCCTGTATTCACAAGGTCAGTGACCACGCGCTCCCAGCAGGGCTTTTCAATGAAGCTTATCACCGTTCCGCCATTGTCTGTTATAACCGTGCCGTAGCGCAAAGGCTCGCTGTGTGAATACAGCGCCATTGTTACAAGTCCGCCGTGGATCTCATGCTCACGCGCAAGATGCGAAAGCTCAAAATCGCAGGCGGCATCACCGCTTATCACCAAAAAATCCTCGTTTCCGACAAAGTCCGCGCAGGCACGAACGCCGCCGGCAGTACCCAGCGGTTCGCTCTCCACACGGTATTCTATTGACACGCCGCGGTCTTTGCCGTCTCCGAAATAGTCGATTATGCACTCGGGCTTATAAGCGAGCGTCATGCAAAGCTCGGTGAAGCCGTTTTGCCGCAGAAGCTCTATAATATGTTCCAGCAGCGGCACGCCCATTAGCTTTGTCATCGGCTTCGGCTGCGCGCCGCAAATCGGACGCAGCCTTGTTCCCTTGCCGCCTGCCATGATTATTGCCTTCATCAGCTCACATCCCTTCGGAGAAAAGTATTTCCCGCGGGCAGCGCATTTAACCGCTGACAAAGCCGCGCGCAATGACACCGAAAGAGCTCGCAAATCGAGATTTTGCCCGATAAACGGGCACTTTTTCGTTTTTGTCAAAGTACACTTGCTAATAATAAATAATATTGGTATAATATAAAATCCAGCGAAATGATGACGCGGGCGCTGCACCCGTGTGGTCAAAATCGGAGCGGGCGACATCCGCTTCCATAACGGAGGCTTTCCATGAACAACAACCTTAAAAGGCTTCTCGAGCCGGGAACAAGACTGTTTTTCATTTTTTTGGTTATTTTTGCCGTCAGCACTTTTTTCTTCAGCCGCGAGCTGGCATTGGCAGAGGGCATAATTATTGTTTTGATGCTGATTTATTATGTGATAACAACTCGCCGCCGCCGCAAGGAATTCATGGAATACATCGAGTCGGTGACCTATGACGTTGAAACGGCGAAAAACGACACCTTGGTCAACTTTCCTCTGCCTATGGTTGCCTTTAAGCTGGAAAACACGGCGCTCGTTTGGGGAAATCAGCTTTTCTTTGATATTTTCGGCAGCAGACCGCGCTTTGACCTGCGGCTGACAGACCTTGTACCCGAATTTAAGACCAAATGGCTTACCGAGGGCAAGCTGCAATATCCCTGCCTTGTTAATGTCGGGGACAGACGTTTTCGCGTTTACGGCAACATAGTTCGCGGCGAGAATGAAACGCGCGCGGACTTTATGGGCATCAGCTACTGGCTGGATGTTACAGACTATGACCGCACAAAGGAGGAATATGAAAACTCCCGTCCCATCGTTGCCATTATAATTTTCGACAATCTCGACGAAATATCCAAAAACCAGCCCGAGCGCGTGAGAAACGAGCTTAAAAACATGGTGTTTGACCGCATTGAGCATTGGTGCGCGGATAAGGGCGGTGTGCTCTGCCGCTACGACAGAGACAGATACCTTTTTATTTTTGAGCGG
>SAMEA3663271__coassemble_1031_pt1 | contig 7499 bp, 9 predicted proteins | sample SAMEA3663271__metabat2_low_PE_017 | metagenome-assembled genome bin SAMEA3663271 (sample SAMEA3663271) | pig gut metagenome | biome: pig gut; feature: pig-associated habitat; material: faeces | place: China | collected 2013 | reverse complement strand
ATAAACGGTCGTGCTTTTTATATACACTTTATTCGCAGAGCGCTTTTTTAAGAGCCTCAAAGCTCGGCTCTGCAAGCTCCAGAAAATGCTCGCGCTCGGCGATATTGCCAAGCTGGTGCGCGTCGGAGCTTGTTACGATTTTGCGCTCGCGTCGGTATGCGGCATTTTCCGAGGATGAGAAAAAGCTATCCGGTCGGTAGACCTCCAGCGTTTTGAAATTCGGTCTATCAGGCAGCATACCGAAATTTGAAAGGACACTGTTTGTCCCCCTGTCGATATGGGCGGGATAGCAAAATCCACCGTAACGCGCGGCAAAGCTCGGCAGCTCGTCATAGGAAAGGCTCGTCGCGTTGGAAAGCAATATCGGCAGTCTGTCTAAAACCCGCTCGTTTTCATCCATCACAAGCTGCTCTCCGAAAAACTTCGGATTGTTTTCAACAGGCGGCAGCAGCTCATACAGCTCCCTACCCGCGCGCTCGGCGCTCTCTGCATCGGGAAAAAGGCAGACAACGTGGATCTCCTCCGCCGTTGTAACCTCTATTCCCGCGATCACCTCAAGGGGCAGCTCCTCTGCCGCGCGCATAACGGCAGCGGCATTGAGCGCCGTGTTGTGGTCTGTTACGGCAATGAGATCAAGCCCCTTTATGTACGCCATGTTGGCGATATTCGGCGGTGTCATAAGCTCGTCCCCGCAAGGTGAAAGGCAGGTATGTATATGCAGGTCGTAGGCAAATTGCGGCATAGCCCGCCCTCCTCTCGGATTTTAGTCTTTACGCCAGCCCCAGTGCTCTCGCCGCGGCAAGCGACGCCTCAAAAATCGGCATATCGGTGCGCAGAACGGTGATATCGCCTTTTTCAGCGCCCGCTCTTGTCTCATCATCCATGCTCACGCCCTCGGCGAGAACAACGCAGGCGCATTCGGTCAAGGATGCCACCGCCATGGCGTTCACATTGCCCATGATAGTGACCCACAGGCATCCGGCCGGGGCACGGCTCATAACTATGGATAGCAGATCGCCGCAGTAGATGCCGCCGGAAATCTCATTGTCTCCGCAGCCAAAGGCAAGCTCCCAGCCCAGCTTATCGCAAAGCTCCTTGGTTTTCATATCAGCCCTCCCCCTTTTCGCGGCTTTCAAGCTTCAGCGACAGCATACTTGAGCGCACAGCGTCCACCTTATCCTTGAGAAGATAAATGCACAGATCCTCTGTGGCATAGCCGCGAACTATATCCTCAGCCAGAGCGCGGCAGGAGGGTGAGCCGCAGGAGCCGCAGTCAAGCCCATAGAGCTTAGATTCGATTTTTTCGAGCTTGCGCATCATCCTCATCGCCTCAAACGGGTCGCCGGAGAGACTGAGGGTTTTAAGAGGCTTTATGTCCTTTGTCCAAAGAAGCTCCTTGGGAATGCTGCCGCTTTTTATGTTGTTGCAGGAGACGGGCAGATATGCCCAGAGGTGCTTGAGCCTTGTTACAACGACATATGGGTTTTCAACATTCAGAACACCGCCCACGCAGCCCGCGGGACAGGCATTAAGCTCAACGAAATCCTGGTCGGCGAGCTTATTGTCCTCCATCTCCTCAAGAACGTTGATCACGTTTTCAATTCCGTCCGCGGCAAGATAGCTGGTGGCGAGCGTTGCTCCCGCCTCACCGCCGCTGTTGCCCCATGAAAGCCCCGTGCGTCCCGTTTGAGCCGTATCGGCATCGCCCTTCCAATTTTTGGCGAGCTTATTCATAGCCGAAAGCAGAACAGGGTAAACTTCCGCTGACGAAACCGCGAGGTCAACATCGCTTTTGTCGATGCCGAAGGGATTTTTGATTGCCGTGACCTTCGCCGGGCAGGGCGTTATGAACACTATCCCTATTTCCTCCGGTTTTAAGCCACTGTTCCTGACCGCCTGTTCGCGCGCAAGCTTTGCCGCGACCTCCATCGGCGAAGAGATCGGCAAAACATTCTCCAGCAGGTTAGGAAAGCGGATTTTGATAAGCCGCAGAACAGCCGGGCACGCCGAGGAAATAACGGGCTTTTTAAGCTTACCGCGCTCAAGCATCATGCGTGTCGCGGAGGAAACAAGCTCCGCTGCTGCCGCGACCTCAAAAACCTCGTCAAAGCCCAAAGCCAGCAGCCCCGCTCTAATAAGCTCCAAATCCTCTTGGTTTTTATACTGCCCAAAAAGGGACGGCGGCGGCAGCGCCACCTTATATTTAAAGCCTTTTATCGCCGCAAGCGGGTCTGTCACCGCGTGCTTTGCGTGGTGTGGGCATACTCTTATACATTCTCCGCAGTCGATGCAGCGCTCCTTTGTTATCTGCGCCTTGCCGTTCCTCACGCGAATTGCCTCTGTTGGGCAGCGCTTGACACAGGTTATGCAGCCGCGACAGGATTCTGTATCCAATGTCACGGAGTGAAAGTACTCTGCCATGTGACGCCTCCGTATGTAAGTATTTCTATTTGCCGGAAAGAAAAACTGTCAGCCTGACGGTAGTGCCCTTGCCGACCTCGCTGTCAATAAGCAGCTCGTCGGCGTATTTTTTCATATTGGGCAGACCCATACCCGCGCCGAAGCCCAGCCCTCGCACCTGCTCGGAGGCTGTTGACCAGCCCTCCTGCATGGCAAGGTCTATGTCCGGTATTCCCGGACCGTGGTCTGTCAAAACAGCGGCAATCTGCTCGGCATCTATGAATACGTCTATTTCGCCGCCTCCGCCGTGTATAACCATATTTATCTCTCCCTCATAAAGGGAAATCGCCATTTTCCTTACTATCCGCGGGTCAAAGCCCAATTGCTTCAAGGTTTTTTTAACCGCGCTGGACGCCGTTCCCGCCTGTGTGAAATCGTCTCCGGAAACGACAAAGTGATAGTGGAGAGTGTTTTCGCTCATTTTACTGACATACCTCCGTTCAGTCCGGCTTTATAAAGCAGTCCGCAGGCAGTGAACATACGGTGACTTGAGCACATAACTGCAATGCCGCTTTCCTTGGCACATTCAATAATGGTTTCGTCCGGTCTTTTGCCGCGAACAAACACGACACAGACCATATCCATCATAGCCGCCGTTCTTATAGCCTGCTGGTTTAACAAACCCGTGATCAGCACCGCCTGGTTTTTGACATAGGCAAGCACATCACTCATCATGTCGCTGCCGCAGGCGGCATGAACTTCGGTTTCGAGCAGATCCTCTCCACAAATCAACTCGGCGTCGAGTGTCGATAATACTTCTCTAAGCAGCATATTTTAACCTCCGTTTTTATCAAAATGTGACAAAAAGTTTGTTAAACAATAAATATGATTGTTAATCGCTAAATTTATTGCCTTATCGCTTTAAACCGTGTAAAATTGAAAACACATCGACAGAATTCTTCGTGAATCTTAATAAACTGCTGCAACACCCTAATGCCGCGCACCATTTGCACCAAACGCGTAGCTGCCATGCAAAAAGATTATACATGAACAAAAATCATTTCACAATATAATCTCTGTTTTCACAATGTAATCTAAGATTTCACAATCTGTCTTATATTTTGCAAATCAGGTTCAAAAGACGGATGCCGAGCAAATTTTTCACTCCGCGCCGCTTTTTTCTTCCTATTAGTGATTATACCACAGCATATTTTACAACACAATCACAGTATTTTATATAGTACGCTCATTAAAAAGTTATAGCAAATCTTCAAAGAATGTGATAAAATTAACAAGATGTCATAAATAGCGCAATTCATCTTGCGATATTATAGACGCTGCTTGCAGCATACATCAGACTTTTTTTATGGAGGGAAGCATAAATGTCAACCAAAGCGTGTTGTTCCGCGTGTGTCGGCACTGAGGAGCAGGACAAGAAGCTCCATGAGGCGATTTCCGCCTTGCAGGGCGAGCATTCTCTTGTTCAGGTCCTTCAGGCCGCACAGGAAATCTACGGCTACCTGCCCGAGCGGGTAATCGACACCATCGCAAAGGAGCTCGGCGTGTCCTCTGAAACTGTTTATGAAGTAGCAACCTTCTACTCGCAGTTCAAGTTCAACCCCAAGGGCAGACACGCCATTTCCGTATGTCTCGGTACTGCCTGCTATGTTAAGGGCGCAGGTGAGATCTACGAAAAGATCAAAGAAAAGCTCCAGATAGACGACGGACAAACCACTCCCGACGGCAAGTTCTCCATTGATGCCTGCCGCTGCGTCGGTGCCTGCGGTCTTGCCCCGGTTATGAGCATAAACGACAATGTTTACGGCAACCTCACCGTCGATATGATCGACGGCATCCTCGATAAATGTCAATAAGCTGACCGAAGGGAGGCGCGAAGCCATGATGCAGGAGCTTTCGATGAACATTCTTGATGTTGCAGAAAACTCCGTTCGCGCGGGTGCAAGCCTTGTCGAAATAACGGTTGACCGCCAGCCGGTCAACGATTTGATGACCATCACCATCTCCGACAACGGCTGCGGAATGTCTCCCGAGCAGCTCAAAAAAGTCTCCGACCCCTTTTATACGACCCGAACCACCCGCAGCGTGGGACTGGGCATTCCCTTTTTCCGCATGGCGGCTGAGCTTACGGGGGGCAAGCTTGAAATCTCAAGCACTCAAGGCGTCGGAACGCTTATCAAAGCAAGTTTCGTTCTCTCCAGCATCGACCTTATGCCGCTCGGCAACATCAACGAGACCATTTTCGTGCTTATCCACGGCAATCCGGATATGGACTTCGTTTTTACCCACCGTCTCGGCGGCAGCGAGCTTGTGCTGGACACCCGGAGCTTTCGCAGGATCCTCGGTGATATTCCGCTTAACGACCCCAAAGTCTCAAGCTTTATCCGCGAGTTTCTTGACGAAAACACCCGAGAGCTTCTTCAAGCTCAATAAAAAATATAATTACAGGAGGTAGCTCTTTTATGAAGACCTTAGCTGAACTTCAGGCACTTCGTGATGATATGAAAGCCCAGGTCGGTGTACGCCGCGAGGGACAATACCGTATGCGCGTCGTCGTCGGCATGGCGACCTGCGGCATCGCCGCGGGTGCGCGCCCCGTTCTCGCCGCCTGCACCGAGGAGCTTGAAAAGCGCAAGCTCACCGATGTTATCGTTGCACAGACAGGCTGCATAGGCATCTGTCAGTATGAGCCGGTCGTCGAGGTGTTCGATGCCGACGGCAGCAAGACCACCTATGTCCATGTGACCCCCGATAAGGTTCCCAAGATTTTCGCACAGCATATAGTTAACGGCTCTCCGGTGGTTGAGTACACCATCGGCGCCAACGCCAAATAAGGAGGTAAAAAAATATGGTTCGTTCCCATGTCCTCGTTTGCGGCGGTACCGGCTGTCACTCCTCCGGAAGCGATAAGATATTCGAGCATTTTGAAGAAGAAATCAAAAAGTCCGGTCTTGAGGGCGAGGTCAAGGTCATAAAGACCGGCTGCTTCGGTCTTTGTGCGCTCGGTCCCGTCGTCGTTGTGTATCCCGAGGGTGCTTTCTATTCCAAGGTAACTCCGGACGATGTTAAGGAAATCGTATCCGAGCATCTGCTCAAGGGCAGACTCGTAAGCCGTCTGCTCTACACCGAGACTGTCAAGGAGGACACCGTCACCAGCCTTGACGACACCGATTTCTACCGCAAGCAAATGCGCGTTGCGCTTCGCAATTGCGGCGTTATCGACCCTGAAAACATCAAGGAATACATAGCCTATGACGGCTACATGGCTCTTGCCAAGTGCCTTACCGAAATGACCCCCGAGCAGGTCGTCAAGACCATTCTCGACAGTGGTCTGCGCGGTCGAGGCGGCGGCGGCTTCCCCACAGGCAGAAAGTGGGGCTTCGCGGCGGCTCAGCCCGCAGGCGAAAAATACGTCTGCTGCAACGCCGACGAGGGCGACCCGGGCGCATTCATGGACAGAAGCGTTCTTGAGGGCGATCCTCACTCCGTATTGGAGGCAATGGCAATCGCGGGCTACGCCATCGGCGCATCCCACGGCTACATATACGTTCGCGCAGAATACCCCATCGCCGTTAAGCGTCTTAGCATTGCTCTCCAGCAGGCAAGAGAAATCGGCATCCTGGGCGAAAACATTCTCGGCACGGGCTTCAGCTTCGATGTTGACATCCGTCTTGGCGCGGGCGCTTTCGTCTGCGGCGAGGAGACGGCTCTGCTCAACTCCATCGAGGGCAAGCGCGGCGACCCGCGTCCCCGTCCTCCCTTCCCCGCTGTCAAGGGTCTTTTCGGCAAGCCCTCCATCATCAACAACGTTGAAACCCTTGCCAACGTTCCCCAGATCATCCTCAAGGGCGCTGAGTGGTTCTCCTCCATCGGTACGGAGAAGTCCCCCGGCACCAAGGTCTTTGCTCTGGGCGGCAAGATAAAGCACACCGGTCTTGTTGAAGTTCCGATGGGAACAACGCTCCGCGAGATCATTGAAGAGATCGGCGGCGGCATCCCCAACGGCAAAAAGTTCAAGGCTGTTCAGACCGGCGGTCCCTCCGGCGGCTGCATTCCGGCAGAACACCTTGACATTCCCGTTGACTACGAAAACCTCACCGCTATCGGCTCGATCATGGGCTCCGGCGGTATGATCGTCATGGACGAGGATAACTGCATGGTGGATATCGCCAAGTTCTTCCTCAAGTTCACCGTTGACGAAAGCTGCGGAAAATGCACCCCCTGCCGCATCGGTATCCGCCGTATGCTCGAAATTCTGGAGAAGATCACCTCCGGCAACGGCACGATGGAGGACATCGACACCCTTGAGGAGCTTTGCTACTTCATCAAGGAAAACGCCCTCTGCGGTCTGGGTCAAACCGCTCCCAACCCCGTTCTCTCTACTCTGCGTTACTTCCGCAACGAGTATGAGGCACACGTTATAGACAAAAAGTGCCCGGCAGGCATCTGCAAGGATCTTCTCACCTACGTTATCAACCCCGACAAGTGCAAAGGCTGCACGCTCTGCGCGAAGAACTGTCCCGTCGGCGCTATATCCGGCGAGCTGAAGGGAGCGCACACCATCGACACCGACAAGTGCATCAAGTGCGGCGTCTGCGTTGCAGGCTGCAAGTTCAAGGCAATCGAAAAAAGATAAGGAGAGGAGGATAACGAAATGAACATGATTAATCTTAAAATCAACGGTACTCCCGTTACCGTGCCGGAGGGAACTACCATCCTCGACGCGGCTCGTCAGGCAAGCATCGATATTCCGACTCTCTGCTACCTCAGGGACATAAATGAAATCGGCGCATGCCGTATGTGCGTTGTTGAGATAAAGGGCTCTCCCAAGCTCAACGCTGCCTGCGTCTATCCCGTTACCGAGGGTATGGAGGTCATCACGAACTCCAAGCGCATCTTTGAGGCTCGCAAAATGAACCTCGAACTGCTGCTGAGCAACCATAAGCGCGAGTGTCTTTCCTGCGTTCGCTCCGGCTCGTGCGAGCTTCAGAAGCTCTGCCACGACTACGGCGTTGAGGACGAGGGACGCTTTGACGGCATGACCACCCCCTCCACGATAGACGATTCCGCTATCCACATGA
>SAMEA3663271__coassemble_1029_pt1 | contig 7501 bp, 7 predicted proteins | sample SAMEA3663271__metabat2_low_PE_017 | metagenome-assembled genome bin SAMEA3663271 (sample SAMEA3663271) | pig gut metagenome | biome: pig gut; feature: pig-associated habitat; material: faeces | place: China | collected 2013 | reverse complement strand
TTTTCGATGATGCGCTTTACCGTTTCGGCAGTTAGCGGCTCAAGGTAAATCTCGTCTGCCAGCGAAGTGTCGGTCATGATAGTGGCGGGATTGGAGTTTACGAGAACCACGTTTATGCCCGCGTCCTTGAGTACGCGGCAAGCCTGGTTGCCGGCATAGTCAAACTCAGCCGCCTGACCGATAACGATAGGTCCGGAGCCTATTACAAGCACCTTTTTAATGCTGCTGTCCAATGGCATTAAAGCGCACCTCCCTCCATGAGTCTGATAAATCTGTTGAATGCAAATTCCATGTCGCGCGGACCGGAGTGCGCCTCGGGATGGAATTGCAGGGAAAAAGCGTTATATGCAGGGTAAACAATGCCTTCGCAGGTGTTATCGTTGAGATTTATATAGCTTACTCTGCCGATTGTCTTATCTATGCTGCTGCCAACAACGGCATAGCCATGGTTTTGAGATGTTATGTAAACCCGTCCGCTTTCCAATTCGCGCACGGGATGGTTACCGCCGCGATGACCGTATTTCAGCTTTTCCGTCTTGCCGCCGGCAGCGAGAGCAAGCAACTGATGACCAAGACATATACCAAAGATGGGCAGCTTTCCGAGGAGCTTTTTTATCTCCTCAATGCAGTCTGCGTTTTCCGCAGGGTCGCCCGCGCCGTTTGAAAGCATTATGCCGTCCGGCTTTAGCGCCAGAACGTCCTCGGCTTTTGTGTTATAGGGAAGAACGCTTACCTCACAGCCAAGAGAGACAAGCTCACGGATTATGTTTTGCTTTGCGCCGTAATCCATAAGCGCGACACGGTGCTTTGTTTCCCCCTGTGAGGGGACGGTGTAGGGCTTTTTTGTGCTGGTTTCGGCAACAACGCCGGAAACCTTATAGGCTTTTACCTTTTCCGGCACTCCCTCCGGCAAATCAGGAGTGATCATCGCATTCATAACGCCCGCTTCGCGGATAAGCTGCGTTAGCTCGCGCGTATCAACTCCGCAGATACCGATAATGTTTTGAGCCTTCAAAAACTCGTCGAGCGTTTCCTGCGAGCGGAAGTTAGATGGCGTTATGCAATGCTCGCGCACAACAACGCCGCGCGCGTGGCAGCCGCCGCTTTCAAAGTCCTCGGGGATAATGCCGTAATTGCCGATTTGAGGGAAGGTGTGCATAATTATCTGTCCGGCATAGCTGGGGTCGGTCAGCGTTTCAACATAGCCGACAACGCCGGTCGTAAATACCAACTCCCCAACGGTTTCACCCACCGCACCAAAGCTGTTTCCTTCAAATACGCGCCCATTCTCTAAAATTATGTAAACCTTACTCATGACTTTTTATCGCTCATAAGCTTGACCATGACCGCCTTTTGAGCGTGCAGCCTGTTTTCAGCCTCGTCGAAGATTTCGTTTGCGTGCGCCTCAAAGACCTTGGTGGTGATTTCCTCCTCACGGTGTGCGGGCAGGCAGTGGAGAACAATTGCGTCGGGCTTTGCGGAAGCCATAACGGAGTCGTTGATCTGATAGCCCTTGAAAACAGCGCAGCGGGCTTCAAACTCCTGCTCCTGACCCATAGACGCCCAAACATCGGTATAAACCGCATCAGCGTCCTTAGCGGCTTGAAGAATATCTGTGGTGCAAAGGAAGTCTCCGTTTTCGCTTGCCCATTTCATGATCTCGGCGTCGGGCTTATAGCTCTCCGGGCAGGCGATGGCAACCGACATACCCATTTTGATGCCGCCGACGATAAGACTGTTTGCCATGTTGTTTCCGTCGCCGATGTAGCAGAGCTTTAGACCCTTGAAGCTGTGCTTATACTCGCGGATGGTCATTAGGTCTGCAAGCACCTGGCAGGGGTGGCAATAGTCTGTCAGCCCGTTGATTACGGGGATAGAGCCGTATTCGGCGAGAGCTTCGACCTCCGCCTGCTCAAAGGTTCTTATCATAATGCCGTCAAGATAGCGGGAGAGAACACGCGCAGTATCCTGCACAGGCTCGCCGCGTCCGATCTGAAGGTCGCGTGAGGAGAGGAAAAGTGCGTTGCCGCCAAGCTGGTACATACCTGCCTCAAAGCTTACGCGTGTACGGGTGGAGCTTTTTTGAAAAATCATGCCGAGAGTCTTACCCTTTAGCAGATGATGCTCAATGCCGTTTTTCTTCTCATACTTAAGCTGATCGGCGAGGTTGAGAAGCTCGGTGATTTCCTCTGTCGTGAGGTCAGAAAGCTTTAAAAGATGATTCATTTTCCAATTACTCCCTTCAATATCAAAATGGCTTTTTCAAGATCTTCCTTTGAAATGTTAAGCGGCGGCAGAAGCCTGACCCTGTCCTTTGCTGTGAGGACGATTACGCCCTGCTCCAAACACTCCGCGGCTATTTCCTTTGCCGGACGCTCGCATGAAATGCCGAGCATCAGACCAAGCCCGGTGACGGACTTAACTCCCTTTGCACCCTCAAGCTCCGAGAAAATATAGGCACTCTTTGCTCTTACCTGCTCCATAAGCTTTTCATCAAGACGGCTGATTATGCTCAAAGCGCCCGCCGCGCAGATAGGGTTGCCGCCAAAGGTTGAGCCGTGCGTTCCGGCACTGAGAGTTTCCTTCAGCTTTTCGCCCATAAGGCAAGCACCCATCGGCAGACCGCCCGCAAGACCCTTTGCGGTGCTGACTATGTCGGGCATGATATCATACTGCATATAGGCGTAAAGGCTGCCTGTCCGACCATTGCCCGTTTGCACTTCGTCGATTATAAGCAGGATATCGCGCTGAGCGCAAAGCTCGGCAACTGCCTGTACATACTCCTTTTCCAGCGGCAAAACGCCGCCCTCGCCCTGCACAAGCTCCAGCATAACGGCGCATACATCCTCGCCGCAGAGAGCCTTTATTGCGTCAAAGTCGTTAGCGGGAGCGTTTTTAAAGCCCTCAAGAAAGGGTGCAAAGTGAACATGAAAGCTGTCTTGTCCCGTGGCGGAAAGAGTTGCCATCGTGCGCCCGTGAAAGCTGTTTATAAGAGTGATAATAGTGCTGCGACCGTCGCCGTATTTATCGTGAGAGTATTTGCGCGCGCACTTGATGGCACATTCGTTTGCTTCGGCACCGGAGTTAGCAAAAAAAACCCTTTTCATGCCCGTGCGCTCACAGAGTGCTTGGGCGAGTTTGACCTGCGGCTGCGTATAGTACAGATTGGACAAATGCTGAAGCTGATGAAGCTGCGCTTCAACGGCAGCGACCCACTCGTCGTCGCAGACACCGAAGCTGTTTACAGCTATGCCGCTTCCTAGGTCGATATACTCCTTGCCGTCCTCGTCAAGAACCTTTGCGCCCTTTCCGCTAACGGCAACCAGCGGCGCTCTGCCGTATGTTCCGGCAATGTATTCCTTATCAAGCTCTTTAATATCCATAGTCATACTCCAAATATTATGTAAACTATCATACGAACATCGTACCTATACCCTCATCGGTGAGGGTTTCGATCAATATCGAGTGGGGGATGCGCCCGTCAATTATGAACACCTTTTTTACGCCGCGGCGTATTGCTTCGATGCAGCAGTCTACCTTGGGTATCATGCCGCCGGAGATGATGCCCTCGCGCACGAGCTGCGGAGCTTCGCTGACGTTGACAACAGGGATAAGGGTGCCGGGGTCATCCTTATCACGCAGAAGTCCCGCAATATCGGTCATGGAGATTAGGCTCTCCGCTTTGAGCGTTCCGGCAATGCGGCTTGCGGCGGTGTCTGCGTTTATGTTGTAGCAGTTGCCGTCCCTGTCAAAGCCAACGGTGGAGATTACGGGGATATATCCTTTATCGAGCACATCGAGAATGGCGGTTGGGTCAACATTTGTTATTTCGCCGACATAGCCAAGCTCCTCGTCAATTTTTCTAGCTTCGATCATGTGTGCGTCCATGCCGGACAGTCCGATTGCCTTGCCGCCCATGCTGCCGATAAGGCTGACAAGGTTTTTTGAGATTTTACCTGCCAGCACCATCTGCACCACCTCGGCGGTTTCGCTGTCAGTAACGCGCAGACCGTTTTTAAATTCGCTTTCCTTGCCGATTTTTTTCAGCATCTCGTTTATTTCCGGACCGCCGCCGTGAACGAGCACGACCTTTATGCCGATAAGCGAGAGGAGAACGATGTCGCCCATTACGGCGCGCTTTAACTCCTCGTTTATCATGGCGTTGCCGCCGTATTTCACAACGATGATTTTGCCGTTGTAATCTTGAATATAGGGCAGCGCCTCAATAAGCACCTTTGCACGCTGCGCGTTGGTGAGCTTTTCGTCCATTTACTCAGCCTCCGAAATTGAAGTGTCAAGAATTATGTTAACTGCGGTAGTCGCCGTTAATCTTAACATAGTCATAGGTCAGGTCGCAGCCGAAGGCGGTTGCGCTCTCGCTGCCGTCTCCGAGGGAGATAAGGATTTCTATTTTGTCCTCAAGCAGGATCTCCTTTGCTTTTTCCTCTGAGAAATCAAGACCGCCCCCGTTTTTGCAGACGGCAATTTCGCCGGCATTGGATCTGAAAGCAACGTCAACCTTATTAACATCAAGCTGCGCACCCGCATAGCCTATAGCGCAAAGCACGCGCCCCCAGTTCGCGTCAGAGCCGAACATGGCGCATTTGAGCAGGGGAGAGCAGATGACGGACTTGGCGATTTTTCTGGCGTCGTCCTTGGTTTTTGCTCCGCTGACCGTACATTCAAGCAGCTTTGAAGCGCCCTCGCCGTCTTTGGCTATGCAGCGGCAAAGCATGGAGGAAACCTCAAACAGCGCTGCCTTAAATGCTTCAAAATCCTCTCCCTCGGATATTATTTCGCTGTTTTGCGCCATTGCGTTTGCCATTACCAGCATCGTGTCATTGGTGGAGGTGTCACGGTCAACGCTTATCATATTAAAGGTGTCAGTAATGACCCATTTGAGAGCCTTTTGCAGCATTTTCGGGCTGATTGCCGCATCTGTGGTGACAAAAACGAGCATAGTTGCCATGTTGGGATGGATCATGCCGCTTCCTTTGGCAATGCCGCCCATTTTAACTGTTTTGCCACCAAGCTCAAATTCCACGGCTACCTCTTTTTTTACCGTGTCAGTGGTCATGATGGCAGTTGCCGCGTCGTCTGAATTATTGCCGAGAGAGGAGACAAGCTCTGCCATACCGTCTGCAATCGGCTCTAAGCTGAGCTTTTGCCCTATAACACCGGTGGAGGCAACGGCAACGTCTGCGGCAGGAATGCCAAGCTTTTTTTCCACCAAAGCGCACATACCCTCGGCGATTTCAATGCCGTTGTTGTTGCAGGTGTTTGCGTTGCCGCTGTTGCAGATTATTGCCCGGGCATAGCCGTCGGCAAGGTTTTTCTGCGTTACCGTAATGGGTGCGCCCTTTACAAGATTTTGAGTGTATACACCGGCTGTTGCCGCCCTGCATTCGCTAACGATGAGCGCAAGGTCTTTTTTGCCCTTTTTGCGAATGCCGCAGCTAATGCCGGCTGCCTTATATCCCTTCGCGGCGCAAACGCCGCCCTCAATGTACTTCATATTATGTAAACCTCCGTAGCTCATTTTAGATTACAGTAAGCCCGCTGTCCTCAGGCATTCCGCACATGATGTTAAAGCACTGTATCGCTGCGCCCGAAGCGCCCTTTCCCAGATTGTCGAAGCGGGAGGAAAGCAAAATGCGTTCATCATTTCCGCTTACGAAAATCTCCATTCCGTCGCTGCCGGAAAGACTGTTTGTGTAAAGCGCCGAAGCCGCCTCGTCGCTGACTTTTATCAGCCTGCTTCCGGCGTAATGCTTTTTGTAAAGCCCTCGTATTTCTTCCGGAGTGTGCTTGCCGTTTAGCTGCTTTGAATGCAGAGGAACGCTTACCAACATACCGGAGTAGAAGTCGCCGACTATCGGCATGAAAACCGGTGGCGCTTCAAGCTTGCACTGGCTGAGCATTTCGGGCAGATGCTTATGCGCCTGAGCCATTGCGTATTCCTTGGTGCTTTCAAGCTCGCCGCTTCGAGCAGCGTCCTGATATTCGGCTATCATCTTTTTCCCGCCGCCGCTGAAGCCGGTGAGCGAGGTGCAGGAGAGCAGAGCGTCCTTTCCCAAAGCTCCGGCAGCAATCAACGGATAGATAAGAGAAATGAAGCCGCTTGCATGGCAGCCGGGAGAGGCAACAAGTCTTGCGTTTTGTATACTTTGACGATGCTCCGGGGAAAGCTCGGGAAAGCCATAGACCCAAGCGCTGTCGCATCGGTGCGCTGTGGAGGTGTCGATTATTCGTGTTTGCAAATCGGCTGCAAGCTCTGCTGCTTCTCTCGCCGCGTCGTCGGGCAGACAGAGGAAGGTGAAATCCGCTTGTGCCATTTTTTCCTTGACCGCGGCTGGATTTTTGCGCAGTGCGTCGCTGATTTCCAAAAGCTCAATATCGCCGCGCTCGGAAAGACGCTGCTTTAGCCGCAGACCGGTTGTTCCTGCCGAGCCATTTATGAATACTTTAATCATTATGATCACCACTGAATAAATATTCGTAACTTATGAATATTATACGCTCGTGCTAGGTGAAATGCAAGTGCCGCTTGTATTTTTATATTATAATTTTTCAATTACTTTGCCAATGCTCTTTGTGCAATTATACAATCAGAGTCAATAATATTCGGAATTCGGTGAATACTGAGAATATTAATGCGGCATCCGCTGATTACAGCGGATGCCGCAAATTTGCTTTATTCAAGTTTTCGGCCCACCGCGTCATAAATAAGGGCATTGCAGATGGCGGCAGCGACATTGCTCCCGCCCTTGCGTCCGCGGGCGACGATATATGGAACATCGAGCTGCATAATAAGCTCTTTGCTTTGCACAACGTTAACAAAGCCGACGGGCGCGCCGATAATAAGCGCGGGCTTTACCATTTTGCCTTGGCTTATCAGCTCGTGCAGACGCAGCAGTGCCGTTGGTGCGTTGCCTATAGCGAAGATAAAGCGCCGCTGCATTGCCGCCGCCTTGCTTATGGCGCAGGCGGCGCGGGTAGTACCGCTTTGTTCTGCCGCGAGGGCAACATCCTCGTCGGACATGAAGCAAAGCGCCTCACTGCCGAGCTTTGACAGTGCAGCCTTGCTTATGCCCGCCTTTGCCATGCGAGTATCGGTCACGATGGGAACACCCTCATGCAGAGCGGAGGCAGCAAGCTTCTCAACGTTTTCAGAAAAGCAGAGGTTATCAAGGTAATCAAAATCCGCCGTTGTGTGGATAACGCGCTTGATGATATGGGAGTAGCGCGGGTCGGCGCTGTGGGGAAGCTCGGCTTCGATCATATCAAAGCTGAGCTTTTCAATCTCGGCGGGGCTTAAAGCCTTGTACTCAGCGCTCAAAACTCAATGCCCTCCCTTGCGTCCACGCCGCGCTCATAGGGGTGACGTACACTGCGTATTTCGGAGATATAGTCGGCGGCGGAGAGCATTGCCTTGGTGGGATTCCTGCCCGTCAGCACCAGCTCCAGCTCGCGCGGCTTATCGCTAAGAAGCTTGTCTATA
>SAMEA3663271__coassemble_1014_pt1 | contig 7555 bp, 8 predicted proteins | sample SAMEA3663271__metabat2_low_PE_017 | metagenome-assembled genome bin SAMEA3663271 (sample SAMEA3663271) | pig gut metagenome | biome: pig gut; feature: pig-associated habitat; material: faeces | place: China | collected 2013 | reverse complement strand
TGGTGTCCGTCCTCACCCTGCCACAAAAGGTGTGCCGGGTCAATAACCGCTCTTGTCGCAGCCTTGCTGCGCCGTTGTTGCGTTTATTATGCGGATGCCATTGCATCCGCATTTACTTTTGTTTAAGGGCGTTTCGCCCGACCAATTTTGCTTGGAGGTGTTTTAATATAGCAAACCTGGCTCATCAGATCAATGAGGATATCCTCGACAAGGAAGTGCGTCTTATCAGCGATACGGGCGAACAGCTCGGTATAATGTCAGTTCAGGCTGCCATGGATATCGCCATTGAAAAGGATCTCGACCTGGTAAAGATTGCTCCCGCCGCCGTTCCTCCTGTCTGTAAGATAATGGACTACGGCAAGTTCCGCTTTGAACAGGCAAAGAAAGAGAAGGAAGCAAAGAAAAATCAGCATATCGTTGAGGTCAAGGAAATCCGTATGTCTCCCAGCATCGGCGAGAACGATTTCAACGTCAAGCTCAAAAACGCACAGAAGTTCCTTGAGGACGGGGATCGCGTTAAGGTCGCAGTTCGTTTTAGAGGTCGTGAGATGGCGCACACCAATCTCGGTGAGGCGCTGCTTAAGGACTTTGCCGCGAAATGTGCTGAGATTGCCTCTCTTGACAAGGAGCCCAAGCTCGAGGGCAGAAATATGTCTATGTTCCTGTCTCCGAAAGCCTCCGCAAACAAATAAGAACAAATTTTTTCAAAGGAGAAACCGATATGCCTAAGCTTAAGACACACAGCGGCGCGAAAAAGAGATTTAACGTCACTAAGTCCGGAAAGGTTAAGCGCGCCCACGCCTATAAGTCTCATCTTCTCAATGGTCACGGCAAGACCACGAAGATCAAAAGACGCCTCCGTCAGGGCACTTATGCCGACTCCACGAACGAAGCAACCATTAAGCGCATGATTCCCTATAAATAAGGAGGAACTTTAAAGATGGCAAGAATTAAAGGCGCAATGATGACGCGCAAGAGAAGAAATAAAGTCCTTGGTATGGCTAAGGGCTATTGGGGAGCAAAGTCCACCCACTATAAAATGGCTAATCAGGCAGTTATGAAGTCTCTCACCTATGCTTATGTTGGTCGTAAGCAGAAGAAGAGAGATTTCCGCAAGCTCTGGATTACCCGTATCAGTGCCGCTTGCAAGATGAACGGCATGAACTACTCTACCTTTATGCACGGTCTCAAGCTTGCCGGTATCGACATGAACCGCAAGATGCTCTCCGAGACCGCTATCCATGATCCCGAAGCTTTCACCGCCCTCACCGAGAAGGCAAAGGAAGCTCTCAAGGCATAAGCTTTATACACATCAAAGCGGACAGATTTTCTGTCCGCTTTGCTTTTTATATGATAAAACCTCGAAATACGCCGAGCATATAGTTTGCTTGCTTTTTTGGACTTTGCAGGCTGCTTATCTAATGCTATAATACCGCCGGACCGGCATTTTTTTGAGTGAGGTACAATAATGAAAAAATTTCTTTTCGCGCTGTTAACGGCGCTTCTTGTTCTATTTGCAGCTACCGCCGTCGGACTTGCTGTTATACATATAAGCGGTCAGCCATATATAACCGATGTTGACAAGCTTGAACTGGTTGAAAGCAGCGGACTTTCAAGAGAAGAGATCATGGAAAACTACAACGCGGTTATGCGCTTTCTCTCTCCCTTCATTAACGAACCCTTTGATTTGCCAACGCTCAAATATTCTCAATCCGGCGCGGGTCATTTTGCCGATTGCAAGCCGATATTCAACGGCGTATATTTGCTGGGAGCGATTTCCGCGCTCTGCTTGATATTGCTTGCCCGGCGCAAAAAGCTCTCGCCGAGCCTTCTCCGCATTTCCGGCGCTGTCACTTTGCTGATACCCTCGGTTTTCGGCGTTGCTGTGATTACTTTCTTTGATACGCTGTTTGTAAAATTCCATCAGCTTTTCTTTAACAACAGCGATTGGCTGTTTGACCCTGATACCGATGAGATTATAAACATACTGCCGGAGGAATTCTTCATGCACTGCGCGCTTTTCATCGCGGCGTTTTGGGTGCTGTCGGCGATTGCGCAGCTTGCGCGCGGGTTTTTGCAAAAAGACAAATAATTGGGAACAAATTTCCAGATAGCGCGTCAAAAGCATATCGCAGGGAAGGGATGAGCTATTGAACGGAAAGAAGGCGACCTCCGCCTATTCGATCGCGCACTTCGTTGTTGATTTTTCATGCGCTTATTTCATTTTTAGCAAACTGCACGGCGTTGAGCAATGGACGGTGTGCCTGTTGATATACAACTTTTTCGCCTTTGCAATGCAAATGCCGCTTGGCATCGTTGCTGACCGCACGGAACGAAACCAACTCTATGCCGCCGCAGGCTGCGTTCTTGTAGCCGTTTCGTCAATGCTTGGCGCAAGCCCCGTGCTTTTGTGCATAGCTGCCGGGCTTGGAAACGGGCTTTTCCATGTTGGTGCGGGGCGAGATGTGCTTCTTGGAAGCGCTTCTAGGTTTTCGGCTCTGGGAATTTTTGTCTCGCCGGGCGCAGCCGGGCTTTACCTTGGGGTGCTGGCAGGAAAAGAGCGGCTTGTAAGCTCGCTCATACCCATTTTACTGCTTGCCGCCTCCGCATTTACCATTCTGCTTCTGGCGGCTAAAACGGACGGGGAAAAGCCGCGAAGCAGAGCGACCGGCGCAGGATACGGTCCGCTCGCCTGCGTGTTTATGCTGCTGTGCTTGTTCATTGTAGTTTGCCTGCGCTCCTATGTTGGGATGACGCTCTCATACCCTTGGAAGGGTGAGGGACAGTGGAGTTTGTGGCTGCTTGCGGCACTTGTTTTGGGAAAAGCTCTGGGCGGAGTTTTAGCGGATTTCTTTGGAGCCATGCGTGTATCGCTGCTTACTCTTTTAGCGTCGGCTATGCTGTTCGTTTTCTATATGCAGCCTGTTTGCGGCGTTCTGGCGGTTTTCTTCTTCAATATGTCAATGCCAATCACCCTCGGCGCAGCGGCAAGATTGCTGCCTAAGGCAATGGGTTTTAGCTTCGGACTGCTCACCTTTGGACTTTTTCTCGGTGCTCTTCCCGTGCTTGTGCAGCTTCCGTTGGTACTGGAGCTGCCATGGGGATACACGGCGGCGGCACTTGCTTCGGCGCTGCTGCTGTGCCTTGGGCTTGGTGGTGTGAGCGGTGAGCGGCGCGCGCTGTCCGTTTCAGCCCGCGAGGAGGGAGCGTAGCTTATTCTATGGGAAACGAAATAATAAGCTCCCTTGTAACATCTCTGGCGCTAACTCTTGTTTTGGAGCTGCTATTTGCGCTGATTTGCGGCATTCGCCGATGGCGCGAGATTTTGCTTGTGATTTTGGTCAATGTGATGACAAACCCGCCCGTCGTGCTGACACATAACCTTATGAGACTCAACAGCCCCGTTTTTATAACGATTGCGCTGGAAGCGGCAGTTGTTGCTATTGAAGGCTTTGCGTATAAATACAGCGCTTCTTCGATAAAGCGCCCGTTTCTGTTTTCGTTTGGCGCTAATGTATTTTCCTACTTGCTGGGACTTCTGGCTCTGCACATTTATAATGGAGGTTGAAATATGAAAAAAAGTACAATCAGCGGAAAAATCACCGCGCTGTTTCTTTGCGCGCTGCTCATATCCGCAATCTCAGGCTTTGCAATAGCGGATGTTATTTGGGAGCCTGAGGATGACTTTTACATGAGTCACGCTGAGGACTGCGAGTTTTACGGAAAGGGACTGTATTCCAACGGCGAAAGCGGCTATCTGGAGTTTTTCAGCAAGCCTGAGGGCGTCGGAATAGGCTTTGCTAAAAACGGCGAGCTGTTTTTTTCGCAGTTTAGTTATGCGAGCAATGATGAAACGTGGTTCGTAGTTGAGTTTACGCGCAATGGAGAACACATAGCTCCGCCTGATTATAGCGGCGATATCGAGTTCGGCTGGGTAAAGCTTTCCGATACGATTGAACAATACGACAGCGCAGATTTCCTTGAGCAGTTTTCCGCCGAGATAAGCAGCGGTGAATTCACCGAGGACTCTCTAATCTCTATGGATATAATAGCATGGACATATCCCTGCTCCGGTGAGATTTGTGAGATGATACCTGATGTGGACGAAGCCCTTACATTCTCAAATACATATACCGATGCTGAGGGCAGACGCTGGGGGCATTGCAACTATTATTACGGACATAGAGACTTCTGGGTTTGTCTTGATGATCCGACAAGTGAAAGCATTCCAGTTCCTGCTGCGGTGACGCAGCAGGAACTGGTTTTTCATCAGCCCAACGCGGAGACACCGCCGGCAGCCACGGGCAATAGCGTTACTATGATCATAATCATATGCGTTGCCGCTGTTGTAATACTCAGCGCGTCTCTGATTATTGCTCTGCACAAGAAAAACAGCGCGGATGCGCAAAAATAAAACAGCCATCTGCATAAAAAGCGCCGCCAAGCAGGCGTCGCTTTTTATGTCTGAAAGTGTAAGTATAATTAAAAAACGAGTACATAAAAGCTGTTGAGAGCTATTTGAATGTCGGCGAGAGGACACCTTGCATATACTGTTTCAAGGCAATTTACGCTGTTTTTGGGATATATAGAACGCTTGGAATGTCAATTTGCATTGATGCGGCGATGCGTAATTCATATTTTTGAGTAAATACGGCGAAAATGCTAAAAAGCATTGCAAAGATGAATTTTGCGTCATATAATAATTTCATAATTATTTGGATTAGGAGAGGTAAGAATGAAAGAACTGTCAAGGATTGCATCGGAGGTCAGAGCTTCAACGACGCTTGCGGTGGACTCGCTTGCAAAGCAGATGCGTGCCGACGGACTTGACGTGATCGGCTTCGGAACGGGTGAGCCGGACTTTGACACGCCCGATAACATAAAGGAAGCCGGCATCGCCGCTATACGAGAAGGAAAAACGAAGTATACTCCCGCCGCGGGTCTGCTTGATTTGCGCAAGGCGGCGGCTACAAGGCTGAAGCTGGACTTTAACCTCGACTATGATTTCTCTCAGATCGTTGTTGCAAGCGGCGCGAAGCATAATGTTTATGTCGCGCTTATGGCGCTGCTGAACCCCGGCGATGAGGTCATTCTGCCTGCGCCCTATTGGGTAAGCTACTATGAGATGATCAGAATGGCGGGAGGTATGCCCTGCATCATCACAGCAGGCGAGGAGCAGCAATTTAAGATAACACCGGAGCAGCTTGAAGCCGCTATTGGTAAGAAAACCAAGGCTCTGATGATAAACAACCCCTCCAACCCCACGGGTATGCTTTATTCCCGAGAGGAGCTTGAGGTCATTGCGGAGATTTGCAGGAAGCACGACATTTACGTCATTGCCGATGAAATTTACAGCGGTCTTGTTTATGACGGCAAAGAATTTGTCAGCTTTCCGACTCTCTCTGAGGACGCTTATGAGCGCACCATCCTCATTACGGGCGTTTCCAAGTCCTACGCTATGACCGGCTGGCGTATCGGCTTTGCCGCCTCCGGAAATAAGAAAATCGCAAAAATAATGGCTAACTTCCTCAGCCACTCAACGGGCGCACCCGGCACTATGAACCAGATTGCCGGTGTAGAGGCTCTGACAGGTCCGCAGGACGGCATTGAAGCAATGCGCAAGGTTTTTGAAACGCGCAGAAACTATATCGTCTCGCGCATCAACGACATTCCCGATGTTAGCTGCATTGTGCCTGACGGTGCGTTTTATGTTATGATGAATCTTGAAAAGGTCATCGGCAGAACGCTCGGCGGAAAGCTCATCGAAAATGATGACGATTTTGCCGTTGCTTTCCTTGAGAAGGGCTTGGTTGCCGTCGTTCCATGCTCCGGCTTCGGCGCTCCCGGCTTCGTTCGTTGGACCTATGCTGCGTCAATGGAAAACATACGCGAGGGTCTAAACAGACTTGAAAAGTTCCTCCAGCAGTAGTATTATTAAAAGCACCGGAACGCACATTCCGGTGCTTTTTAGTGTATGCAACATCTAAAAAACAGAAAGGTAAGCAGCTACATGAAAAACACTTACGAAAGCCCTCTGTGCTCGCGCTATGCAAGCGACGCCATGCAGTTTATTTTTTCTCCCGATAAAAAGTTTCAGACCTGGCATCGCCTTTGGATCGCGCTTGCCCGCGCCGAAATGCAGCTCGGACTTCCGGTTACGCAGGAACAAATCGACGAGATGGAGCTGCATAAGGACGAAATAGACTATGAATATGCCGCCGAGATGGAAAAGAAGCTTCGTCACGACGTTATGGCGCACGTTCACGCTTATGGCAGGCAGTGTCCGAAGGCAATGCCCATAATCCACCTTGGCGCGACAAGCTGCTACGTTGGCGACAATACTGACATCATCCTCATGCGAGAGGGGTTGGAGCTTATTCGAGCGGAGCTGGTGAATGTTATCTCTCGTCTGGCGGCTTTTGCGGATAAGTATAAAGATTTACCAACGCTCGGCTTTACCCATTTTCAGCCCGCTCAGCTAACAACGGTCGGCAAGCGCGCGACCTTATGGATTAACGACCTGCTGCTCGATTTGGACGAGGTTAATTACCGCATTTCCACCTTGAAGCTCCTCGGCTCAAAGGGAACCACAGGTACGCAGGCGAGCTTTCTTGAGCTGTTTGACGGCGACCACGAAAAGTGCCGCGTGCTGGAGCGCCTTATTGCCGAGGAAATGGGCTTTGACGGCTGCTTCTCCGTTTCCGGGCAGACCTATTCCCGCAAAATCGACGCGGGAGTTCTCTCTACCCTTTCGGGAATTGCGCAGAGTGCGGGCAAGTTTGCGACCGATATGCGCCTTTTGTCTCATTTGAAGGAACTGGAAGAGCCTTTTGAGGAAAAGCAGATCGGCTCGTCGGCAATGCCGTATAAGCGCAATCCCATGCGCTCTGAGCGCATTTGCTCGCTGGCGCGCTATGTGATGGCGGATGCGCAAAACCCCGCCATGACCGCCTATAACCAGTGGTTTGAGCGCACGCTGGACGACTCGGCAAATAAGCGCATTTCCATTCCTGAGGCTTTTTTGGCGACCGACGCGCTGCTAAACATTTATCTAAACATTGCCTCCGGCATCCGCGTTTACGAAAAGGTAATTGAAAAACACATTGAAAACGAGCTGCCCTTTATGGCGACTGAGAACATTATGATGGACGCTGTAAAAAAAGGCGGCGACCGTCAGCAGCTCCATGAACGTATCAGAATTCATTCCGTTGCCGCCGGCGCTGTTGTTAAAGAGCAGGGGCTTGAAAACGACCTTATTTCCCGCATCGCTTCAGACCCGCTTTTCGGACTAACGGAGGAGGAGATACGCCGCAGCATGGATGCTCGCGCCTATGTCGGCAGAGCGCCGCAGCAGGTCACGGAATTTCTTGAGCAGGACGTTAAGCCGGTTTTGCAGCGCTTTGCCTCGCTTCTGAGCGATAAGGGAGCGGAGCTTAAAGTATAATAACAGCATTCTTAAACCTTTTAAATCTTGCTTTGATAGTATCTGCTTTCAATTTCATTTGGCGATTTGTTTAAGCTCAAATCAATGCTTTCGGGCAGCCCTATTTATTGG
>SAMEA3663271__coassemble_1008_pt1 | contig 7573 bp, 5 predicted proteins | sample SAMEA3663271__metabat2_low_PE_017 | metagenome-assembled genome bin SAMEA3663271 (sample SAMEA3663271) | pig gut metagenome | biome: pig gut; feature: pig-associated habitat; material: faeces | place: China | collected 2013 | reverse complement strand
CTATCGCAACCGCGCTGCCAAACGCCGCCTGCCACAGCGGAATGCCGACCGGCAGGTTGTATGCCAGCAGCACACCCGTTACGCAGGCGGAGCAGTCGCGTACAGTGCAGGGTTTTTTTGTTATCTTTTCAAAGAGATATTCGCATAAGCAGCAGGTGGCAACACACACTGCAACCACCAGCAGCACTCTTTCACCGAAAATGATAAAGGAGGCAATTAGAGCGGGCGCGAGCGCGATAAGCACATCGCGCATAATCGACGCGGTATCCGTTTTTTCTCGAAGATGCGGAGAAACTGAAACAATAAAGTTAGCCATTAGTCGTATTCTCCTTCTGCTTTTTTGCTTCTTCCCTTGCCTTTTGCTTTTCGGCAAGCTCCTTTTGCTGCTTCTGATAATCGCGCAGTCCTGCTTTGGCAAGCTTATTAACCTGCACCAGCGGTCGTCTCGCCGGACAGACAAAGGCGCAGCAGCCACATTCCATGCAGATGTTCACCTTCAGCTCGCCCAAAAGCTCAAAGTCTTTAGCCTTGTAGGCGCTCTCGATCTCCGCGGGCATAAGCTTCAGCGGACAGTGCGCAATGCAGCGTCCGCACCTGATGCAGGCGGTAGACTTCGGCAAAACCGCGTCCTCCTCGGCAAAGGCGAGGACGGCGTTTGTGTTTTTGAGGATAGGAACGTCCAAATCGGGCACCGCAATGCCCATCATAGGACCGCCGTAAAGCACCTTTTTGGGCGGTTTCTTAAAGCCGCCGCAAAAATCGAAAACATCCTTCAGGGGCGTACCCACGGGAACGATGACGTTCTTCGGCTGACAGACGGCGGAGCCGTCTACCGTCACGCATTTTTCAACAAGGGGCATACCGGTTTTTATAAACTTGGCTATATCGGCAAGCGTTGTGCAGTTTAAAACTACCACGCCCATGTCGATGGGCAGCTTGCCCTCGGGAACGATTTTTCCGGTGGTGTTATAGATAAGCACCTTTTCTCCGCCCTGAGGATAGAGCGCGGGCAAAGCCTTCACCTCAACGCCTGTCTCGCCTTGACACTTTTCGCGGAAATTTTTAATGCACTGGGGCTTATTATCTTCAATTGCGATGATAACGCGCTTTGCCTCCATGTATTTCTGCAAAAGCTTAACGCCCTCCCAGACGAAGTCCGCGTCGTCTATCATAGTTCTGGTATCGGAGGTTATGTATGGCTCACACTCAGCGCCGTTAATAATGATGGCTTCAATCTTTGAAAGGTCATTGACCTTGAGCTTAACGGCAGTCGGGAAGCCCGCACCGCCCAAGCCGACAAGTCCGCTGCGACGGACGGCGTCAACAAATTCATCGGTATTTGTGACCGTCGGAGGAGTCAACTCTTCAAAGGCAGTCTGTGCTCCGTCCGACTCAATGGTAACGGCAGGAATATACTGACCGCCGGCAACAAGCACATCGTCAATCTTTTTTACCTTTCCGGAAACGCTCGCGTAGATGGATGCGGAAACGAAGCCGTTTGCTTCGGCTATCATTTGACCTACCTTGACCTCATCGCCAACGCTGACAACAGGTTTTGCCGGAGCGCCGATGTGCATTGACATCGGGATTGTGACCAGTGACGGAGTCGGTATGCGTTGAGGCTTATCTCCCGCCGTATTTTTCCTATGCGGCGCGTGTACTCCGTGGAGCTTTTTTTTGAGCACAGCTATTCCTCCTATTTTCCTATTTCTCGCACAAAAAGGCTTGCTGCTTTGCAAGCCAGCGATATACTCACCGTTAAACCCATAACAAATTTCTTATGGATTGATAACAGCAAATTGTCTAAATGTTAACATATGTTATATGCACTCTATATAAGTATGATTATAGCTCAGGTCGAATTCAAGGTAAAGTACAAAAAACGCAAAGACTTGATAAACAAAAATGTTTGTAATAAAATAATAAAAGAAATTTAAATGAGGAACTTGTTTATATGACTTTTTGCCGAAGAAGACTAAGGTATTTATCGTATTTTTTAACAGTTTTAACGCTTTTTCTTTGCGGTTGCTCGACACTTGCAAGTAAAAGCGTTTCCAAAAGCGCCCTTCTGCTCGGAACTGCCGTTAAAATCACCCTATACGACAGTTCGGACGAGAGCATAATAGACTCCTGCTTTGAGCTTTGCCGCGAGTATGAGGCTCTGTTTTCCCGCAACATTGAGGACTCGGAGATTTCCCTGCTCAATGAGCGAAAAATCAGCACCGTTTCAGACGATACGGCGGCGCTTTTGCTCAAAGGTCTCAATTACTGCGAGCTTTCAAACGGCGCTTTTGACCTTACAATCGAGCCTGTCAGCTCTCTTTGGCGCTTTGGCTCAGATGAGCCGCAGCTTCCCGACGCGGCTGCGCTCGCCGCGGCTGCCGAGATGGTAGATTACCAAAGCGTAAGGCTTGAGGGCAACACCGTTAGCTTTTCCTCTCCCTACACACGCATTGACTTAGGCGCGATCGCCAAGGGCTTCATCGCTGACCGGCTGAAAGAGCACCTGCTCTCGCAGGGCGTTGAGCACGCGATAATAAATCTCGGCGGTAATGTTTTGTGCATCGGCGGCAAGCCAGACGGCAGCAGCTTTTCTGTCGGAATTCAAAAGCCCTTTGCCGAAGAAAGCGCCGCGACCCTAAAAATAAGCGACGGTTCGGTCGTCACCTCAGGCGTATATGAACGCTGCTTTGAAAAAGACGGCGTTTTGTATCACCACATACTTGACACCTCAACGGGAATGCCGGTGGAAAACGGTCTGCTCTCCGTCACCATCGTCAGCGAAAGCTCAACGGATGGCGACGCGCTCAGTACCGCCTGCTTCGCCTTGGGCTTAGAGCGCGGCATGGAGCTGCTCAACAGCATAGACGGCGTATACGGGATGTTTATTACCGACGATTACGAGCTGCATTTTTCCGAGGGCTTTGAAACCTCATATATAATAACGCATTAAGAGGCTTAAAAATTTCACTTTTATAAAAGCTTAACGTATATTTCTCGGCTTTACACTATTCTTAACGGAATACATAGCTTAAAGAGCGGCAGACAAAGTGTCTGACGCTCTTTAAGCTATAAGCGTGCATTCTTCCGAAGCGCTCGCTTTTCCCATATACTCATATACTGATTAATGCAGCTTATGTATCTTTAAGCCTGCACTGCCTGCCCGTGTTATCAATTTCATAGTCTCCCGTCAGCAGGATCTCCGATATCGGCACAAGCTCAAAGCCGTCGGCGATAAGCGTTTCAATAATCTCAGGCAACGCGGCAGGAGTGTTTTTGGCGGCATTGTGAAAGAGTATTATGCTCCCGGCCTGCGCGCGGCTCGTCACCCTCTGCGAGATTTCCGATGCGGGCAAGTCTTTCCAATCCAAGCTGTCAACATCCCATTGCACGGCGGTCATTCCCATTGAGTTAACTGATTTTATCACGTTGTCGTCATACTCACCATAGGGGCAGCGGAAAAGTGTTGGACGAACGCCGGTAACGCTCTCTATTTTGTCGTTGCAGGCATTGATATCACTGATAATCTGCTCGGAGGACAGCCTTGAAAAATGTGCATGGTCATTTGAATGGTTCATGACCTCATGTCCTGCGTCATGCAGCGCTTTCACCGATTCCGGGAATTTGTCTACCCATTGTCCCACAACAAAGAAAGTTGCTTTAACATTATAGCGTGCCAGTATATCTATGAGCTCCTGTGTATCCTCATTTCCCCACGCCGCGTCAAAGGAAAGACTTGCGCATTTGTTGTCGCGTTCAACGCAGTATATCGGCAGCTCGCGCTTTACTGCGGAAACTCCGACAATTACGGGATTGTTTATCAGCAGCGCAACGGCGATTATCAGCGCCAGCGCACCCAAGGATGCAATTGACCTTCTCTCTGTCAGAGAAAGCCGCCCGAACCATGTTTTCAGCTTGTTCAAAGTATCATCTCCCATCCTGTTATATAACGATACTATGAACGAGCCTGCGCGAAAATGCTTATGCGTCCTAAAGCGCAAAACAATAAGGGCGGAAACGCTTATCAACGCCCCCGCCCTGCAAATACTGCCTATTTTTTCTTCATACGTCTCCACAGCTCCGCGGAAAGCTCCGCCGCATGGGCGTATTCCTGCTGCTTATCAACACCTATAAGCTCGCGGTCGAGCATTCTGGTCTCCCCGCCGATAATTGTAGTTCGCGTCATTGCCCCGTTCATGCCGAAAAGGATATGGCTGTTAAAGTTGTCCGCCGTCATAGGCGTAACGGGCGTATAGTCTAGTACGATCAAATCCGCGTGCGCACCGGGCTTTAACACTCCCAGCGGACGCTTAAAAAACCTTGATGCGATTTTCGCATTATTTTCAAAAAGCAGGGTCGGGATCTCATTCCACACGGCGGTGGCATCACTCAGCTCATGCTTGTGAAGCAGGCTTGCGGTTTTAAAGGCTCTTAGCATATCCGCACCGCAGCCGTCGCTTCCGAGTCCCACGACTACCCCCCGCTCAAGCAGCTTCAACAGCGGAGGGCAGCCCGTGGCTCGGCTCATGCTGCTTTCGGGATTATGAATTACTAAAGCGTCGTTGTTTTTCAAAACGTCCATCTCACGCTCGTTTACATGAGTGCAATGGCTGCAAATCGTTTTATTGCCGATAATGCCGAAATCGTATAGACGGAAAAGCGGGCGTATACCATGCTTGTTTAGGCAGTCTGTCACATCCAGCGCAGCCTCGGCAACGTGCAGATGCCAGCCCGCCCCCTGCGGGGCTTTTGACGCGCAGTAATCAAGCGTTGCGTCAGAGAGCGTAAATTGAGCGTTAAGCCCCATCACACCAAGGGCGCGGTCATCCTGCGTTTGGCGCATATGCTCGATGTACTCAACATTTTCCTTCACCGCCTGCTTCATCTTACGCTCGCCCTCGCGGTCGGAAATGTCATAGCACAGGCATACGCGAACACCGTGACGCGCGGCACTTTCTTCAATTGCGAAAAGGCTGCCCGGCACCTCTCCGTAGCTTGCATGATGTTCAAAAACGGTGGTGACGCCATTTTCCACACATTCGATAAAAGCACAGTCAGCCGCAGCGGACACATCCGCGCGCTTCATCTTTCTATCCAACGCCCATGAGCCCTCCTCAAGAAGCTGCAGGAAGGTCTTTTTAGGAGGCGCGGCTATATCTGCGCCTCGAGAAAAAATTGAGCGGAGGTGGTCGTGCGTGTTTATCAGTCCCGGCATGATAACACCGCCGCGGGCGTCAATAAGCTCCGCTTGAGGGTACTTCTCAAGCAAGGCGGCGTATTCGCCGACCTCGACTATGCTGTCTCCCTCCATAACAACGCCGCCGTTTTCAAAATAAGGAGCGCCGCTGTCTCTCGTTATCAATCTGCCGTTTCCAAGCAGTCTCATATCCAACCCTCCCGTGCCGAGCGGTACGACATAATACTTTTTTTACAAAATTATATCATTTTCATCAATTCTTTTCAATTTTTATTTCTCCGCCGGCGGCAAAGCCTCCTTTAAAAGAAATTGAGAAGAACGCGGGATACCCGGCTTATTAGAAAATTTTGCCTTTCAGCTTCAAATATTCAAAAATGATGTAAAAAAGCGTCACACTAGAGGGAAGGTTCAGCGTCGATTGCCGTACTTTTGAGGATAATCTGCTTGTTTTGTTTCCCTGCGTATTGATTTGACGAAAAAAAGGTACTATAATGTAACGAAACAGCTTTCGTGCAGCTGACGCTTTAGCATTAACCGCCGCATAATTAAGGAGTATTTATATGTACACTCGCAAAGAGATCTTTTCCATCCCAAACATCATCGGATATGTACGAATTCTTCTTATCCCCGTTTTTATGTATTTCTACATTTCGGCGGATACGCTCAGCTACTATTACACGGCCTCAGCTATTGTGCTTGTATCAACCTTTTCGGATTTGTTCGACGGTATGATCGCCCGCAAGTTCAATATGGTAACAGAGCTTGGAAAGCTCATTGACCCGCTCGCGGATAAGCTTTCTCACGGTGCGATGATGATTTGCCTTCTAACCCGCTATCAAGCCGTGTGGCTGCTGCTGGGCATCTTTGTTCTCAAGGAGGGCTTCATGGCAATCATGGGACTTGTTATGCTTCGTCACAACGGCAGAAAGCTTGACGGCGCGATGTGGTTCGGCAAGGTTTGCACAGCCGTGCTTTTTCTCACCATGTTCGCCCTTTTCCTCATTCCCGAAATGTCCACAGTGTATGTAAATTACCTTATCTGGCTTTGCGCTGCCGTTATGCTGATTACTCTTATCCTCTATATTCCGGTCTTCGTCAAAATGTATAAGGAGCCGTAAATGGATATTATTCTCAACTTGATCTGGATTTTGGCTATCATAAGCGTGATCTTTCTGGAGAACAAAAACCCCGGAGAGGCTCTGTTCTGGACGGTGATAATCGTCACCACACGCTATGTCGGCATAGTGCTGTATATGCTTTTCGGCAGCACACTGAGCATCAAGCTCACCAAGCTTCTCAGAAAGCAGCGTTTTACGACCGAATGGCGCAAGCACGCCTACAACAGCGTCACGAACATCCCCGGTAACGATAATGAAAGCTTTTCCCGCGTCAGCTCTCAGGTAATAAGCTTCAATAGCGCTTATAATGATTCCCACCTCACCGCTTGCAGCGATTACAGCTTCTTTACCGACGGCAGCTCACACTATAATCAGCTTTTCAAGGATATTGATGAGGCAACGGACAGCATACATATCCTTTTCTACACCATCCACAACGACGAGACAGGTCACCAGCTCGTTGACCTTTTGACCAAAAAGGCCCGGCAGGGCGTCAAGGTCTGGGTAATGTTTGACTTTCTCGCAAACGTGCGCTCAACGCCGCGAATGTATAGGAAGCTGAAAAAGGCAGGCGGTATTGTCAAGCGTCTAAAACCGCTTGTTCACCAATTCCGCAGCCACCGCAAGATAGTTGTTATAGACAATAAAATCGCATACATCGGCGGCATGAACGTCGGCAATAAATACGCAAGCTGCGACAGCCGCAAAACCCCATGGCGCGACACTCAGCTGCGCTTAAAGGGCGACTGCATCTGCGAGCTACAGGAATACTTCCTTAAAGACTGGATAGGAGTTATTTCCAAAAAGCAGGGGCTTGAAATGCTGCCGGATTTCATAAAAACCGCGCAGGAGATAAAGAAAGTAGGCGGCTCTCCCTGTCAATTTGTAACCGGCGGTGTGGATACGGACAGCAAGTCGATACAGATGTGCTACCTTTCGCTTATCCGCAGTGCGGAAAAATCCATCAGAATACAAACGCCGTATTTTATTCCCACCGACTCTGTGCTTGATGCTCTCAAGGTAGCCGCTTCAACGGGCGTGAAGGTAGAAATCATGATTCCCGGCATTCCCTCGTCCTTTTTCCTTGACCCAGTTACACGCTATTATTCGGGTCAAATGCTCAAGGTCGGAGCTAAGGTTTTTAAATATCACGGCTACATTCACGCCAAAACCATCACGATAGACGATCAGGTCTGCTGCATCGGCTCTGTTAATATGGACATACGCAGTCTTGCTCTTGACGACGAGATCTGCGGTA
>SAMEA3663271__coassemble_926_pt1 | contig 7996 bp, 5 predicted proteins | sample SAMEA3663271__metabat2_low_PE_017 | metagenome-assembled genome bin SAMEA3663271 (sample SAMEA3663271) | pig gut metagenome | biome: pig gut; feature: pig-associated habitat; material: faeces | place: China | collected 2013 | reverse complement strand
CGGCAGCTTTACGATTGGGGCTGGCGACAAAATCACGATAGCCCTTGCCGCGCAGAATATACCCGGAATGCTGAAAAACGCAGGTATTGCCCACTCCAAGGTCCACAATGTTATGATAGTCGGCGGCAGCCGGATTGCAGTTTTTCTTGCGCAGATGCTGCTTCAGACTCATGTTGCCGTCAAGATAATAGAAAAAGACCCCGAACGCTGCAAAAAGCTCTCCGAGCTTTTGCCCTCGGCGCTTATCATAAACGACGATGGCAGCAACCAGAGAGTTTTGCAGGAGGAGGGCATCTCCAAAATGGATGCTCTAGTCTCGCTTACGGGGCTTGATGAGCAAAACATCATAACCTCCATGTATGCCGACTATCTCGGCGTTCCAAAAACAATAACCAAGCTCAGCCGCATGGAATACGCTGCCATGCTGAAGGATAGAAACACCGATACTCTCATCAGCCCAAAGCTTGTTACCGCAAACGAAATAATCCGCTATGTCCGCGCAATGGCAAGCTCCGGCAGCGGTGCGATGCTTTCGCTTCACCGCATTGCGGGCGGCAGGGCGGAGGCGTGCGAATTCACCGTTTCCGAAACGACGCATCACCTGAACATTCCCTTCAGGGCGCTTAAGATACGTCGTGACGCTCTGGTCGCTTCCATTGCGCGGGCGGGCAAGGTTATTATCCCCGATGGCGACGACTGCCTGAAGCTTGGCGACACGGTGGTTATCGTTGTTGAAACCGGCACACCTATTATTAACCTCAACGATATCTTTGTGGAGGAACCCTTCTGATGAACATAAAGTCCATACGCTTTTTTCTGGGGCATCTGCTTTGGATAGAAGCGGCGTTTATGCTGCCCGCGCTGCTCATTTCCCTCCATTACAGAGAGATGGAGACGGTCTGCGCTTTCCTTTACACAATGGGACTTATGGCGATTTTTATACCGCTGCTGCTTTTAAAAACGCGCGGCGAGCGCAAGGTTTATGCCAGAGACGGGCTGGTTATAGTCTCGCTGTCATGGATAGTGCTTAGTATATTCGGAGCGCTGCCCTTTGTTTTTTCCGGCTGTATCCCGCGGTTTGTGGACGCACTTTTTGAAACAATAAGCGGCTTTACCACAACGGGCGCAACAGTGCTGACGGATGTTGAAGCTTTGCCTAGGGGCGTTTTATACTGGCGCAGCTTCACCCACTGGCTGGGCGGCATGGGCATCCTGGTTTTTATGCTGGCTCTGGTGAACCTGGTGGGCGGCATGGGCGTGCTGGTGTTTCTGCTCATCATCGTTCCCAACGGCGGGCGCGGCAGGGGCGACCTGCTGCACGTTCTTCGCGCGGAAAGCCCCGGACCTGTCGTAGGCAAGCTCGCTCCCAAGCTTCGTCAGAGCGCGAGGATACTATACATAATATATTTCGGACTGACGGTTCTGGAAATCATTCTCCTGTGCCTTGGCGGTATGCCTGTGTTCGACTCCCTCGTTCATGCCCTCGGCACGGCAGGCACAGGCGGCTTTTCCATAAAAAACGCCAGCATCGGCTATTATGACAGCTACTATCTGCAAACGGTTATCGCTGTTTTTATGGTGCTGTTCGGCGTCAACTTCTCTGTTTACTACCTTTTGCTGCTGCGGCAGTTCCGGGACGTTCGGAAAAACGAGGAGCTGAGGGTATACTTTGCCATCATAGCCATTGCGACACTGCTTATTACCATAAATATTCTCCCCCTTTACGGCAGTGTAAAAGACGCGCTGCACCACAGCTTCTTCCAGGTAAGCTCGATTATCACCACAACGGGCTATTGTACGACGGACTTTAACCTTTGGCCTGAGTTTTCACGAATTCTGCTGGTGCTGCTGATGGTCGTCGGCGCGTCGGCAGGCTCTACGGGCGGCGGCGTTAAAGTGGCGCGGATCGTGATCTTGTTCAAGGCGCTGAAAAACTCGGTGCAGAAGCTTATTCACCCGCGCGCGGTGCGCGTTGTGAAGCTTGACGGGGCGATACTTGAAGACCCCGTTATTCGCGCTACCAGCACCTATATGACAGCCTACTGGCTGCTGATGGCAGCGGCTGTTTTGCTTGTCTCGCTTGATAACCTGTCGCTGGAGACTACCGTTTCCTCGGTGTTTGCCTGCTTTAACAATATCGGTCCGGGACTCGATTTGGTCGGCGCGGTCGGAAACTATTCCGTGTTCAGCGATTTCAGCAAGATAGTGCTGTCGCTGACTATGCTTTTGGGAAGACTTGAGATATTCCCCATGCTCATGCTGTTCATTCCTCAGACCTGGAAGGAAAAATAGGCTTTTTGCAAAGACCAACCATATATATTTTGCGGCTGCCGGCTAAAGGCAGCCGCAAAATAGCACTTTTTCGCCGCTGAAAAATACGGCTCAAGCTGCCGAAAAGAGTTAAGAAAGGACCGTTATTTAACATGACACCTAAAAATAAAGCAATTGTTCAAATGCTGGTTTGCGCAGCGCTATGGTCAACGGCGGGCATCTTCATCAAGCTCACGCCGTGGAGTCCCTTCGTTATTGCGGGCTTTCGCAGCGCAATTGCCGCTCTGGTCGTGCTGGTATATTTAAAGGCAACGAAAACGCCCGTCAAATTCGGCAAGCAGTCGCTTATAAACGGCGTTTTGATGTCTCTTACCTTTCTCGCCTTTGTAACCGCCAACAAGCTAACAACTGCGGCAAACGCCATCGTTTTACAGTTTACTGCTCCTGTTTTCCTGATGCTCTATTCAAGCCTCCTTTACGGTGAGCGCTTTAGAAGGGCGGACGCTCTCGCGGTTATATTTACAATGGCGGGCATCGCGCTTTTCTTCTTTGACCAGCTTCAGCCCGGCTACATTCTCGGCAACTGCGTTGCAATTCTTGCGGGCGCTTTTATGGCGGGTATGTATCTTACCGTGGGCAGGGCGGATGAGCCTGCAAAGATGGGCGGAATGCTCCTCGGTCATGCTTTTACTGCCGCTGTCGGCATCCCCTTTGTTTTTTTCACGGAAACTCCCGTTTCCGCTGTACCGGTGCTCTGCGTTTTGGCTCTGGGCGTGGTTCAGCTAGGCATTCCATATATTCTTTTGGCTCTTTCCTCAAAAAATTGCCCGCCGCTGGCGTGCTCGCTTTTAGGTGCTGTTGAGCCGCTTTTAAATCCCGTGTGGGTATTTCTTTTTGACGGCGAGACCCCCGGCGTTTTCGCGCTTGCGGGCGGGGCGATAGTAATCGCCTCCGTTACCGTTTGGTGCATCTGGCAAAACAGGCATCCCAAGGAGGAAGCTGTCTCCGCTTCCGCCCAATAAACAAAACGCGCCCCGCGGCGATTGCCGCGGGGCGCTTGAACTATGGGGTTTTCCTAACTCGTCTTATGCGACAGAGAGAATGTAGACAGTTTCCGCAGAGCCGGTGGTGGCGTTGTAGATAACGCTCACGGTAACGGTTTTGCTGTCAGCTGCCTCGCACAGACCGGATGCGCTCTCGATAACGGGTTCGGCTGCCTTGTCAGAGTCACTGCGGACGTCGGTGACAACTGCCTTGCTGATATCAAGGAGCAGGCTGTTGACTGTGATAAGCTTGGAGTCAAAGGTAGCGGTGATGGACTGTGCAGTCTGAACGGCGGTGTTGCCGCTGGTGAGACTGTAAGCGGAGGAAGCCAGAACGTATGCGCCGGTTGCCTCAGACTTAGCGAAGGTGTAGAAGCTGTTGGCGGAAACGCTGCTCTTGGTGGCAACGCCGCCCTCTACAAGCACGCCGTCAATGTAGCCGGCATATACGTTGAAGGTCTCATACTTGCCGGTGGTCTCGTTCTTCAGAGCGGTAGAACCGATGGGAGTAGAGCTGGGGAAGTAAATGAGAGAGTCGGAATCAACGCTCGCGGCAATGCCGTCAACGAGGACTACTGCCTTAACAACGGGGGTAGAGTCGCTTGCGGACTTTGCCTCAACAACAGCGAAGCTGCCTGCGGGGATGGAGGCAACACCCTGGACACCGGTCTTAACGGTAGCGGTCTTTGCAGAGCTGCTTACGAAGATGAACTTAACGTCAGTGTCATAGTAGTTGCCGTAGTGGTTGCCTGTCTGTGTGGCGGAGGTGAGAACCTTGTCATAGCTGTTGATGGTGCCGCCGCTCTTCAGGGCAATGTGCTTGTTTGCGGTTACGACAGCCTCATCACCGGCAGTGCCGGCAGCGGAAAGAGCGGTGGACTCTGTCAGGGCGTATACGTCGTTGGAAACAACAGAGCCGTAAAGCTTGCCGGCGGTTGCGAGAGTGGAGGTCACGACGTCAACAATGCTGCCGTCGGTGAGAACACCCTTAGCCATGTTCAGGAGCTTGCCCTCGGAGGAGAGAGACTGGTATGCCTCCAGAACATAAATGTAATTTGTGGTGGTTGCGGTTGCGGTGTCGGCATGAACGATGTAGCCGTGGCTGTCGAGCCAGAGGGTAGCCTCGTTGGTGGTATCAACTGCGATGCTGTCAACTGCGGAGGTCTTAGCAGAGCCCTTGACATAAGCGGTACCGTCAAGATATACTGTGCTGGTAAGGGCATTGGTAGCATTTACATGACCGGAAACAGTCTTTGCGCGAACAGCGCTGTGAACGCTGTAGTCAGAGCCGTTCCAAACGGGAACTACGAGTACATAATCGCCGACGCTCAGCTCATATACGTTGGCATACTCGCTGTTGTCCTCGGTTATCGTGTAGGTGGCGCTGCCGGCAGTATTTGTACTTACGGTTACAAGAGAAACCTTCTTGGAAGCGGCGGAGATGCCGTTGATCTTCGCAAGGTCGGTCTCGATAACGCTAATTGCCTCGACGGTCTTAGAGTTATCGTCGGCTGTGAAAACCTCGACAATGATGCCGTTGCCGGTGATGGCAGCGAGGGCTGCCGCGCTGTTAATTGAGGAAACAGTGCCGGAAGTGCCCTCGGGCTTGCCGTTGTAGCTGACATTGCTGCGGTCGAGAGAAGCGAAGCTGTAGCCCTTAAAGAGCTTCTTCAGCTCGGCAACACCGGCGGTGCTTGTCTTGTCGGAGGTGAAGGTGAAGTCTGCCTTGTCGGCATAGGTGCCGATCTCTCCGCCCTTGAGAGTCCAGACGGTGGCGCTGCGGCCGAAAGCGTCGGTCGTCTCGTGGTCGACGGCAAGACCCTTATAATAGGTTGCCATAAAGCTGGGGTTTGCCTGGCTGGGAGCGGAGGCACCGATGCTGATGGTGATGCCGTTGGAGATGATGTTTGTGCCCTTGTAGGCATAGCTTACGGTGTTGCACTCGAGAAGGTTGAGAGCGTAGAGAGCAGCCTCCTCACGGGTGGCGGCCTTGTCGCCTGCGAAGCTGTCGTTGCCGCTGAACAGGTCGTTTGCAAAGGCGCGCTTAGCAACATTGATAGCCCAGCTCGGACCGATGAACTGCTCGATTATTGCGTCATAGCCGAGAGCTACGAGAAGCATCTTTGCAAACTGGTAGCCGGTGACATAGCCTTCGGGGTCGAAGGTGCCGTCGCCGTGACCGGCAATGATGCCCTGCTTAACGCAGTAGGAAATGCTGCCGGCAGACCAGCGGTCTGCTGCAACATCGGTGAAGGGGGCTTCGGTAGCGGTAAGATTATCTGCGGCTACCTGTCCTATGGTCAGATAGCAGATGATCTTTGCTGCCTGCTCACGGGTGAGCTTACCCTGGGGTTGAAATTCGCCGCCTATGCCATTGAACACGCCGATGGCGGTCATAACATCGGCTGCCTCTTTGTAGCTTATTTCATCGTTGTCCGTGTAGGTAGCGCCGGAAACACCGAACATACCGAGAACCATGACGAAAACAAGCACAAGAGACAATGTCTTGCTGAGAGTTTTCATGTACGAAACTCCTCCTTGGTGATAGTAGCCGCTGGGGGCCCTGTTTTATGTACTCGCCTGCGCCCGGATATCCTTGGCGGGCGCAGACGTAAGTACCATAATCTTCAAAAACAACCGCAAATGTATCCTTTTGCGGTTGATCTGTGCAAAATTTTGCAAGTAAAAGGGCTTTCGTGCAGAAAATGCACGAAAGCCCTTTTGATGTGCAGGGTGCTTATTCTAACAGGCTCATCATTGAGCGCATACGCTCAAGGGAGGGGTGGACGTAGGTGTTCATTGTGGTGTTTACGCTGGAGTGTCCTAAAATCATGCTCAGCGACTTGACATCAAAGCCGAGGTCAACGCACTTGGTTGCAAAGCTGTGACGCAGGACATGAAAGTTCATATCGCGTATCCCCGCGCGGCGCAGCACGGTTTTAAAATGCCGCTGCATACTGCGCGGCTCAACTATTTTGTCCGCCCGTCCGGAGAGGACAAAGCACTCATCCTCTCCGCGCCTATGCTCAAGCACGCGCAGAAGTGAGGGCGGCAGAGGTATAGAACGCTTGGAGCTGGCGCTTTTCGGGCTGCCGAAATACAACTGCGTGCCCTCGCTGCCGTCCTCGGGTCTGATGCGTGAAACTGTGCGGTTTACGCACAGAAGTCCTGCCGAGAAGGAAATATCGCCCCATTTCAGCGCGCATATCTCACCCAAGCGCAGACCTGTTTTAAGACATATCAGTATTCCTAGGTTCGTTCCGCAGGGGTATAGCCCCAGATAGGCGAGCAGACGCTCCTGCTCGGCGTCGGTAAGCACGCTGATTTCCGCTCTGACGTTCTTCTTTTGGCAAACACAGGACGACGGCTGCGCACTTACGCCGAAGGCGCGTCCATATTCAAGCACGGAGCGCAGAACATTTACAATTCCCCGCGCGGTCGAAGCAGAAAGGGCGGAGCGGTCGCTGCTGATATCGTTAATAAAGGACGCTATGGCAAAATCGTCTGTCTCCTGCGCCGGAAGCGCACCCAGCGCGGGACGCAGATGGTTTTCGACGACGGATAAATAGGTGGAGAATGTCGTTCGGCGAAGGACGCTGCGCTTTTGCGCAAGCCAGCCGTCTAGTATTTCTCCAAAGGCAAGCACCTCGCGGTCTGCCGCGAAAGGGCTTGCGGGATTGGGCGCTTTTGTCGTGGGGCGCAGTGAGTGATTTGACGGATTACTGTCAATTTGGCAGGGAAACATACCTTTTTTCCTCCCGGTAGGCAAAAATTAGGGCGTTTTGCAAGTTTTGGACGATTTGTTACTGTTTCGTTACATCTGAATACAGACTCTTGATTTTCGGAGAGGGGCTGTGATAACATAGCGCCAATCGAGAGAGCAGCCGTAAAAGGATACATTTGCGGCTGCTGTTCGACATAGACTGACAAAGACTGATGCCTTGGCAGTACAGTGCTATTTTTACCGCGCTGAGAAAAATCATACAGCCGACTGCCGGTGAAGCAGTTGTTGGAATGAAAAAAGCGTTACTGTTTTTGCGTGCAAAAACAGTAACGCTTTTAAATTGCTATGGTGTTAGCCGCTTTGCGGTTTTCACTCACTCGATACTGAGCGTGTTGAATTTGGCAAGAACCTCATCTGTTGTGAGCGCGGCTTTTTCGGCTCCGCGCTTGTCGAAGGCGATGCTGCCCTTATCCATCATAATAAGCCGTGTGCCGTATTCCACGGCATAGCGCAGATTGTGTGTGACCATGATGGCTGTAAGCCCCTTTTCACGAACCACCCTGTCTGTAAGCTGCATGATCACCTCGGCTGTTTTGGGGTCAAGTGCCGCCGTGTGCTCGTCAAGGATAAGAAATTCAAGCGGCGTCATCGTTGCCATAAGCAGGGCTACTGCCTGGAGCTGTCCGCCGGAAAGCGCGCCCATCTTGACATTGAGCTTATCCTCAAGCCCCAGCCCAAGCGAGGCAAGCTGCTCGGTGTAATAGTCAATGCGCTTTTTGTTGATGCCGAAGCGCAGACCGAAGCTTTTGCCCTTGTTATCAGCCAGAGAGAGGTTTTCCAGCATAGTAAGATTAGGACTCGTGCCGAGCGAGGGATTTTGATATACTCTTCCTATGAACCTTTCAAATATTGTAATAGTTTTAGATCATCCAGATGAATCACGTAATATTGGTGCAGC
>SAMEA3663271__coassemble_762_pt1 | contig 8940 bp, 5 predicted proteins | sample SAMEA3663271__metabat2_low_PE_017 | metagenome-assembled genome bin SAMEA3663271 (sample SAMEA3663271) | pig gut metagenome | biome: pig gut; feature: pig-associated habitat; material: faeces | place: China | collected 2013 | reverse complement strand
GCTGATTTGCAGGACGATATCGACGCGATGGACGAAATGATCGCCAAATATAAGGATGGCTGCGAAATCGTATACGGCGTTCGCTCCTCCCGCGAGAATGACAGCTTCTTTAAGCGCGCAACTGCCGAGGGCTACTACAAGCTTCTCTCCACTCTCGGCGGTGAAATCGTTTATAACCACGCGGACTACCGCATGATGAGCAAAACCGCGCTTGAAGCGCTCTCAAACTATGGCGAGGTCAATCTCTTTCTGCGCGGCATTGTGCCTATGCTCGGCTATAAAACAGACATTGTGGAATATGAGCGCGGCGAACGCATCGCGGGCGAGAGCAAATACCCGCTTAAAAAAATGCTCGATCTCGCAGAGGAGGGAGTGACCTCACTCTCGGTCAAGCCCCTGCGCGCCATTTTCCGAGCGGGCGCAGCCGCCCTTCTCGCCTGTCTGGTGCTGCTTATTGTTTTTATCGTGCAAAGCGCCGTGGGCATAGCCTTCACCGGCTGGAAAACGCTTTTGCTGGTTATGCTGCTGCTTGGCGGGCTTATCCTCATCAGCATAGGAATAGTCGGAGAATACGCGGGCAAGATATATCTGGAAACGAAGCACCGCCCCCCATATTTCATAGAGTGCATAGTTGAATAGCTTAGGACCGTTCCGGGCAGGAACGGTCTTTTTATCAAGCACGCACAACATCTTGGGTTTTATAAACGCTATATCCATATGTATATAACAAGATATATGATTTTGGTTGTTTTGCCTCTTGTTATTCTCCGCGCGCTCCTATACAATGTCTAAGCGGCGATAATGCCGCCGGGAGGTCACATTATGCTCATATGCGGACTGCAAAAGCTCTCACTTCTTGATTACCCAGGAAAGCTCGCGGCAACCATATTCACAGGCGGCTGCAATCTGCGCTGCCCGTTTTGCCACAACGCGCTGCTCGTCACCCGCGTCTCGGAAAGCCCCGTTATTTCCGAGGAGGAGCTGTTTACCTTTTTAAATAATCGCGCAGGCAAGCTTGACGGTGTTTGCATCACCGGCGGCGAGCCGCTGCTGCAAAAGGATTTGGAGTCTTTTATCCTCAAAATCAAAGGCCTCGGCTTTCTCGTCAAGCTGGATACCAACGGCTGCTTTCCCGACAGGCTGCGCAGGCTTTTGGATAAGGGGATTATTGACTATGTTGCTATGGATATCAAAAACTCTCCGGAAAAATACGCGCTCACCGTTGGCATTGAGGGCTTTGACCCCGCGCCGGTTTTTGAAAGCGCCAAGCTTTTGATGAACGGAAGCACACCCTATGAGTTTCGCACAACTCTGGCAGAGGGTCTTCACACGGCTGAGGATATGGAAAAAATCGGTGAACTGCTGCACGGCGCAAATCAATATTTTTTACAAAGCTTTATCGACTCCGGCAGCCTTGTAGGATTTGACGGAAATCACGAGGGATTTTTGGGTACGCTAAACCGTAGCGATATTGAACGCTTTCGTGATATCCTGTCCGGACACATTCCGTCCGTTAGTATCCGCGGTTAGCAGCGTACCACAATATTTAGTGTTTTGTTGTTTAGTTTACCCCTTGACAAGCACAACATATGTGTTAGAATATATTTCAGTCAGACAGTGGAAAAAGCTGTTTTCCTCTGCTGCCGGCGGTTGAACCCCCCGCGGCACAGGCACATATATAACAACTCTGCATAACAAGATATAAATAATTTTCGGCATGGAGGTCACAAGAATGTATAAAGTAGTCAAGCGCGACGGCAAGGTATGCGATTTTAATTTGTCTAAAATCAGCGTTGCAATAACAAAGGCATTTGAGGCACAAAACAAGCAGTTTACGCCTGACATCATTGATCTTCTCGCCTTGAAAGTCACCGCCGATTACGAAAGCAAGATCAAAGACGGGCTTATCGGCGTTGAGGACATTCAAGACAGCGTAGAATCCGTTCTGGTGCAGGCAGGCTATTCCGATATCGCCAAGGCATACATTCTTTACCGCAAGCAGCGCGAGAAAATCCGCAACATGAAGTCCACCATTCTTGACTACAAGGAGCTTGTTGACAGCTATGTTCATGTTACTGACTGGCGCGTCAAGGAAAACTCCACTGTTACTTACTCTGTCGGAGGTCTGATTTTGTCGAACTCCGGCGCTATCACCGCCAACTACTGGCTTTCCGAGATATACGACGAGGAGATCGCCTCCGCTCACCGCAACGCGGACATACATCTGCACGACCTGTCCATGCTCACCGGCTACTGCGCAGGCTGGAGTCTGCGTCAGCTCATCGCCGAGGGTCTCGGCGGCATTCCCGGAAAGATAACCTCCTCCCCTGCAAGCCACCTTTCCACGCTCTGCAATCAGATGGTCAACTTCCTCGGCATCATGCAGAACGAATGGGCCGGCGCTCAGGCCTTCTCCTCCTTTGATACCTATCTTGCCCCCTTTGTCAAGGTCGATAATCTTTCCTATAAGGAAGTAAAGCAGTGCGTTCAGTCTTTCGTATATGGCGTTAACACCCCCAGCCGCTGGGGTACGCAAGCCCCCTTCTCCAACATCACTCTGGACTGGACTGTTCCCGCGGATCTCGCCGATATGCCCTGCATCGTCGGCGGCAAGGAAATGGATTTCTGCTACCGCGACTGCAAAAAAGAGATGGACATGGTAAACAAGGCGTTCATCGAAATTAGGATAGAGGGCGACGCCAACGGTCGCGGCTTCCAGTATCCCATCCCCACCTACTCCATCACCCGCGACTTTGACTGGTCTGAAACCGAAAACAACAAGCTTCTCTTTGAGATGACCGCAAAGTACGGCACTCCCTATTTCTCCAACTACATCAACTCCGATATGGAGCCCTCGGACGTTCGCTCCATGTGCTGCCGTCTGCGCCTTGACCTGCGCGAGCTGCGCAAAAAATCCGGCGGCTTTTTCGGAAGCGGCGAGAGCACCGGCTCTGTCGGCGTCGTGACCATAAATATTCCCCGCATCGCATATCTGGCGGAAAACGAGGCGGATTTCTACAAGCGTCTTGACCACATGATGGATGTTGCCGCCCGCAGTCTCGACACCAAGCGAACCATCATCACCCGCCTGCTCAACGAAGGTCTTTACCCCTACACCAAGCGCTATCTCGGCACCTTTGACAACCACTTCTCCACAATCGGTCTTATAGGCATGAACGAAGCCTGCCTTAACGCAAAATGGGTAAAAGACGATATCTCCAGTGAAAAGGGACTTCAGTTTGCAAAGGATGTTCTCAACCATATGCGCGAAAAGCTTATGGATTATCAGGAGCAGTACGGCGCGCTCTTTAACCTTGAGGCTACTCCCGCAGAGTCAACCACCTACCGTCTTGCAAAGCACGATGTTTCGCGCTATCCCAACATCATTACCGCTGCAAAGGATGGCGGAACTCCCTATTACACCAACAGCTCTCACCTCCCCGTCGGCTACACTGACGACGTTTTCGAGGCGCTTGAGATTCAGGACGAGCTGCAAACCCTCTACACCTCCGGCACAGTATTCCACGCTTTCCTTGGCGAAAAGCTGCCGGATTGGAAGGCGGCTGCAAACCTCGTTCGCAAGATTGCAGAGAACAACCGTCTCCCCTATTACACCGTCTCCCCCACCTACTCGGTCTGCAAAAACCACGGCTATATTGTAGGCGAGAAGCACACCTGCCCCGATTGCGGCGAGCCTACCGAGGTTTACAGCCGCATCACCGGCTATTACCGTCCCGTTCAAAACTGGAATGAGGGCAAAACGCAGGAGTTTAAAGAGCGTAAGCTCTATAATCCCGTCACCTCCATCGTCCGCGAGCACCATTTTGATGACTGCTGCGCGCAAGCACCCGCAGCGCCTGTTGAAAGCGCCGATATCGGTGTCGGCAGAACTATTCTATTCACCCGCACGACCTGCCCGAACTGCCGAGTTGCCGAGTCGCTGATGTCCAAAGCGGATTTTGCCTTTGAAAAGCTCATAGCCGAAGAAAACCCCGATCTTGTCAGCCAATTCGGCATCAAGGGCGCGCCCACGCTCATAGTAAACAGCGGCGACGCGACAATGAAGTATTACGGCGTTCCCGAAATCAAAAAATTCCTGTCCGCGCAGGCTCAATAAGCGCAATGATCGAGGTCGGGTTCTTAGCGGCTCGACCTCGATTTTATTTTTAATTTGAAAAGAGAGAGCAAAATGTACGACATAATCGTAATCGGCGGCGGTCCCGCCGGAATGACAGCGGCGCTGTATGCACTGCGCAACAAAAAGACTGTTTTGGTCATCGAAAAGGGCGGATTTGGCGGGCAGATAAGCTACTCCCCCAAGGTGGAAAACTTTCCCGGAACTCTGCAAATGAGCGGCAACGAATTCGCAGACGCGCTGCTCGACCAGATCATGACTCATGGTGCCGATATTGAGTCAGACACAGTTACGGAGATAAAAGATGATGGTGCAACAAAGCGGGTTTTCACCGAGGACGGCGCTGAGTTTGAGGCAAAGGCTATCATCATCGCCACAGGCGTTAAGCACCGTATGCTCGGGCTGGAGGGCGAGTACGAGCTGGTGGGAAACGGCATAAGCTTCTGTGCCGTATGCGACGGCGATTTCTATTCCAATCAAACCGTTGCCGTTGTCGGCGGCGGAAACTCCGCTTTGCAGGAGGCGTCACTTCTCGCCGATAGCTGCAAGGAGGTTATTCTCATTCAAAACCTTGACCGCTTTACGGGTGAGGCGGCACTCGCTGAAAAGCTTCTCGCGCGCGAGAATGTCCGCGCGATAATGGGCACTGTTGTAACAGCGCTTAAAACCGAAAACGGCGAGCTTCGCGGCATTGCTCTTAAAAACGAGACCTCCGGCGAGACAAGCGAGCTTTCCTGCGACGGAATGTTCGTTGCCATCGGGCTTATCCCCGAAAATGAGCCTTTCAGAAACCTTGCCGAGCTTGACTCCTTTGGCTATCTTGACTCTGACGAGAGATGCTTAACAAAGACACCCGGTGTTTTCGTCGCGGGCGACTGCCGCACAAAAAGCGTTCGCCAGCTTACCACGGCGACCGCCGACGGCTCGGTTGCAGCCTTGGCAGCCTGCAAATACATCGACAACAACTGATGCTCAAAAGGTAATAAATAGAAAGGGACGTTTTTCTTCCTGTACGGAAGGAAAACGTCCCTTTTCTATTAGCAAAAGCTTATTGCTTAGGCTTAATGATAAGGTTTATCAGCTTGTTTTTAACAACAATGGTCTTAACGATCTCCATGCCGGTAAGTATCTTCCGGATCTTCTCATCCGCGCAGGCGATGGATTTGACCGTTTCATCGTCGGCATCCACGGGGACAACAACTGTTGTCTTTAGCTTGCCGCCCACCTGAACGGCAATTTCTTTTTCCGCGTCAACGGTTTTGCTTTCGTCGTATGCCGGCCAGGGCTGAGCGTTTGCCATACCCTCGAAGCCCTGATGCTCCCAAAGCTCGTCTGCTATATGCGGAGCAAAGGGAGACAGCAGGATTAGGAAGGTTTTTATATCGCCCCTGCTGGGTTTATTCTCATAAAATACGTTTACGAGCGACATAAGCGTTGCGATGGCGGTGTTGAACTTCATGTTTTCAATGTCCTCACCGACCTTCTTGATAGCCTTGTGTATCTCGCTCTCGTTTGCCTTGGAATATTCCTCGCCCTCAAGACGGTTTTCGGCAAGATTCCAGATGCGGTCAAGGAAGCGCTTGCAGCCCTTAACGGCGGTGCTCGACCAGGGAACAGCCTTTTCAAAGTCGCCGATGAACATGATGTAGAGTCTGAGCGTATCCGCACCGTATTCGTCAACAATGTCGTTCGGGTTGACAACATTGCCGCGCGACTTGCTCATCTTCTCGCCGCCCTCGCCGAGTATCATGCCGTGGCTTGTGCGCTTCATGTAAGGCTCTTTGGTGGGAACTACGCCGATATCATAAAGGAATTTGTGCCAGAAACGGCTGTAAAGCAGGTGAAGCGTGGTATGCTCCATACCGCCGTTGTACCAGTCTACCTGATGCCAGTATTTGATCGCGTCCTCGCCGACGAGCGCATCGGGGTTGTGAGGATCCATATAGCGCAGATAATACCAGCTTGAGCCTGCCCATTGGGGCATTGTATCCGTCTCGCGCTTGGCAGGACCGCCGCAGTGCGGGCAGGTGGTATTTACCCAATCGGTCATCTTGGACAGGGGGCTCTCGCCGTCATCCGTGGTTTCGTAGCTCTCAACATCGGGCAGCCGCAGCGGCAGCTCGCTTTCGGGAATTGCTACCCAGCCGCACTTTTCGCAGTAAACAAGGGGAATAGGCTCGCCCCAATAGCGCTGGCGAGAGAACACCCAGTCGCGCAGCTTGTAGTTGACCTTTTCGTGACCGAGCTTCTTTTCTGTAAGCCACTCGGTTATCTTTTTCTTTGCCTCGTCAACGCTAAGTCCGTTGAGAAAGCCGGAGTTGGTCATAATGCCCGTTGCGCAGTCTGTAAAGGCTTCCTTTTCAACATCGCCGCCCTTGACGACCTCGATTATCGGAAGTCCGAATTCCTTGGCAAACTCCCAGTCGCGCGTATCGTGACCCGGAACCGCCATGATTGCGCCGGTGCCGTAGCTTGCAAGAACATAATCGGAAATGAAGATAGGGATTTCCGTGCTTGTTACGGGGTTGACAGCAGCAACGCCCTGAAGTCTCACACCGGTCTTATCCTTCTGAAGCTCGGTGCGCTCAAAGTCCGACTTTCTCGCCGCCGCCGCCTGATATTCACGCACCGCGTCAAGGTTTTCAAGCTTATCAGCCCACTTTTCAATTAAGGCGTGCTCAGGTGCCATAACCATGTAAGTAGCACCGAAAAGCGTGTCGGGTCTGGTGGTGAAAACGGTAAGCACATCACCGGTGGTCGTGGTAAAGTCAACTTCCGCGCCGGTGGAGCGACCTATCCAGTTGCGCTGCTGAATCTTTACACGCTCAATAAAGTCCACCTCGTCCAAATCGTCGATGAGGCGCTGAGCATATTCGGTTATTTTCAGCATCCACTGACTCTTTTCGCGGCGCACCACCTCCGAGCCACAGCGCTCGCAAACGCCATTTACGACCTCCTCATTTGCCAGCACGCATTTACAGGAGGTGCACCAGTTTACAGGCATGGAGGTTTTATATGCCAGTCCCTTTTCAAAGAGCTTGAGGAAAATCCATTGTGTCCACTTGTAATATTCGGGATCGGTGGTATCGACAACGCGATCCCAGTCGAAGGAGAAGCCGAGCATCTGAAGCTGCTCTGTAAAGCGCTTTATGTTTGTCTCAGTTACAGTGCGCGGGTGCATATGGTTCTTTATTGCATAGTTTTCCGTCGGCAGTCCGAAAGCATCGTAGCCTATCGGAAACAGGACGTTATAGCCCTGCATACGCCTTTTTCTTGCAATTATGTCCAACGCCGTGTAGGGGCGGGGATGACCAACGTGCAGTCCCTGTCCCGAGGGATAGGGAAACTCGATAAGCCCGTAAAACTTTGGCTTATCGCTGCCGTTTACTGCGGCATAGCACTTTTCTTCCATCCAGCGCTTCTGCCATTTTTTCTCGATTGCTGTAAAATCGTATTTCATTGTCTGCAACTTCCTTTATACTCAAAGAGAGCCGCATAAATGCGGCTTCTTTAGAATTCTTTTGTGCGCGCCGAAAGCCTATCTCTCGCCGACGATGGCGGAGATATCGATATCCTTCGCGTCCGCCCAAAGACGCTCAAGGTCGTAAAACTGACGTGCCTCCTCCAGAAAAACATGGACGATAACACAGCCGTAATCAAGCAGCACCCAGCCGCCCTGACGGTAGCCCTCGCGGTGCAGCACGCGCTCACCCTGTTCCTCAAGAACAGCCTCAATCTCGTCGCAGAGGTTTTTGATCTGCGTGGTCGTATTCGCGGTGCATATAACGAAGTAGTCTGCTATCACTGTGATATTGTCAATCTTGAGGAGCTTTATATCGCGTCCGACCCTGTTGGAGATTATCTCCACAATTTTTTCAGCCATTTGCTGAGAAGTCATCATTTTAGTATTTCCTTTCCGCTCAAAGGCTAACGCCTGCGCTTACTGTCCGCCGCCCGTGACCGCCAGCTCCGAGGTGGTGGCATGGAGCTGACCGTTGATCAACTGCTTGGGCGCGTTGAGATAAACTATGGAGCAGTCATCTCTCGTTATCTCGTTTTTATAGGGGTTGAGCTGATTGTTTACTATGGTCAGCCACTCGTCGATATTTATTGTAACAAGTGCCATCTCATTAGCGGAGCTGTTTGTTCTGACCCAAAGACCCGTTGTCGGCATTGTCGAAACATTGATATTGCTCGTGTCCATCATAAGGAACTGCTGCGCATACCACTGAATGTTGCTGTAAAGCAGGTCTGTTTCCGAGCTGTCGGACACTATTCTTGCAATTTCATAGAGCTTGTTGAGGTTATTGAGCTTCAGCGCCTCATCTGCCAAAGCCTTGATCAGATTGTGCTGAACCTCAAGCCTGTCCCAATCGCCGCCGGGATACCCCGTTCCGTCATTGTTCTGGCGGAAGCGGAATACCTTCATGGCGTTTTCGCCGGAAAGCCATTGATAGCCCTTGTCGATGTGAATCTGGAAAAGGTAATCTACTACACCGTCGTTGTCGTTATCTGAATAGTCATCATAGTTCATGTCAACGGGAACATCGAACCAAACGCCGCCAAGAGCGTCGATAGCCTTAACGAAAACATCGGTCTGAACAACAACGTAGTTGTCGGGTCTGAAGCCCGTAACATCCTCAACCGCGTCCATAAGCCCCTCAATACCGCCGTTTTCAGCGCGGTAATATACGGAGTTTATGCGTCTGTAGCCTCCGTCGTAATAAACAACGGTGTCGCGCGGGATAGAAACGACATCGACCTTCTTTTCAACTGCGTCGAAGCGAGCGACCATTATCGTGTCG
>SAMEA3663271__coassemble_695_pt1 | contig 9457 bp, 11 predicted proteins | sample SAMEA3663271__metabat2_low_PE_017 | metagenome-assembled genome bin SAMEA3663271 (sample SAMEA3663271) | pig gut metagenome | biome: pig gut; feature: pig-associated habitat; material: faeces | place: China | collected 2013 | reverse complement strand
GCTTGAGCTGACGGGTAATCTGGGCGACGTTATGAAGGAATCCGCCAAGGCAGCCGTGTCCTACATCCGCAGCCGTGCTGAGGCTTTGGGCATTGCACCCGATTTTCATAAGACCAAGGACATACACATTCATTTCCCTGAGGGCGCGATTCCAAAGGACGGCCCGTCGGCAGGCATTACGATGTGCATTGCCCTTATTTCAGCTCTCACCAACACTCCTGTGCGGCGTGATGTTGCCATGACCGGCGAAATTACCCTGCGCGGCAGAGTGCTGCCTATCGGCGGTCTGCGTGAAAAGACGATGGCGGCTCTGCGAAGCGGCATAAGCACCGTTATAATCCCTGCGGAGAACGAAAAGGATTTGGAGGAGATTGACCAGACCGTTCGCAAGGCGCTCAACTTTGTTGTAACCGACCATGTTGACAAGGTGCTGGATATTGCCCTAAACCGTGAAATAAAGCTCGCTGAGCATGTTGAAACGCTCTCTGACGATAATGCCGTTCCCCTTGTCGAGCCGGATAAGACCATCTGCTCCTCCAGAGTACGGCAGTAGGTGAAGTATGAACATAAACAACGCCGAATTTATCAAATCAGCCGCCAATCCTAAGGATTTCATCACCGCGGTGATGCCTACCATTGTATTTGCCGGCAAATCCAATGTTGGCAAATCCTCGGTCATAAACCGCCTGCTAAATCGTAAGAATTTTGCTAGGGTGGGGCAGTCACCCGGAAAAACCGTTCATGTCAACTACTTTTTAATTGATAAAAAAGCATATTTCGTTGACCTGCCCGGCTATGGCTATGCAAAGGTCTCCAAGACTGAGCGCGACCGCTGGGGCAGGCTGATGGAGCAGTTTTTTGCCAGAGACGACCTTATCACGCTTGGTGTGATGATTGTAGACTCTCGCCATAAGCCAACGGCTGACGATGTTACTATGGCAAACTGGTTCAAGGCAACGCAGTGCCCGTTGGTGATCGTCGCAAATAAGGTCGATAAGCTCAAAAAGAGCGAAATCGAGCCTAATCTGGCTCTTATCCGCGAAACACTCGAACTGCCGGAAAGCATCAAAATCCTGCCTTTTTCCGCAGAAAAGGGAACAGGCAAGGATGAGCTGATGGGCGAAATACTAAGCTATGTGAAAAAACCATAAGAGCAAAGCGGCGCAATGGGCAGGTTTTGTCCGGAGCGCCGCTTCGCTCTTGTATTTTAATTGCGTCTTTGATATAATAAATTAAATTTAGGCAAATTCTGTCTCCATTATGGAGGTGTTATGATAGAAACCATCAAAACCATCTGGGAAGGGCTTGATTTTAGCGTTCTTACGGGTATTTTGCTCTCAGTCGTTCCCGCCCTCCTGTGCATTGTTTTTCACGAGCTGTGCCACGGCTTTGTTGCCTATAAGCTTGGGGACAACACGGCAAAAAGCGCAGGTCGCCTTAGCCTTAACCCCTTCAAGCATTTAGACATCGTTGGTCTTATTGCCATGATGTTCCTTCATGTTGGCTGGGCAAAGCCCGTGCCTGTTAACATGAACAGCTTCAAAAACCCAAAGCGCGGGATGGCTATAACCGCACTGGCAGGACCGCTTTCAAATATATTGCTTGCAGCCGTCGTTCTTTTGCTTTACGGCTTTTTATATATTCCGCTGCTGAAGCTTGGTGATTTCGGCTATGTGATCATCGAAACATTGGGACGTACAGCTGTTTTTAGCTGTAGCCTCGCGGTGTTCAACATTTTTCCCATTCCGCCGATGGATGGCTCGAAGGTGCTTTTCGCCCTGCTGCCGGACAAGGCGTATTATAAGCTGATGGAGTATGAGCATTACGGGATGCTGATCGTCCTGCTGCTTGTTATCACCGGCGTAATAGACCCAGTGCTGACGTATCTTGTCAATGCTCTTGTCGGCTTGCTCAGCCCGCTGATGAACCTCGGCTTTAGCTTCTATATTTAGCTTTAAACCTCAGAGCATAGCGTATTGAAAGGAACAAAACAAATGGATAACCCCACCTTCCATTTGGAGGGCATAGTTAAAAGCCGCGACGAAATGCAGGATTTCAGCGGTCCGCTCAACCTCATTTTGATGCTGCTCTCAAAAAACAAAATTGAAATACGCGACCTGCGCATTGCCGATATTCTCGATCAATATGTAGAGTATCTGGCTAAAATGCAGGAGATGGATCTGGACATAGCCAGTGAATTTGTGCAAATGGCGTCACACCTGCTTTACATCAAAACCAGAACCCTTTTGGCTGGAGAGGAGGAGGTCTCCGAGCTTGAGGAGCTGATGACCTCTCTTGAGCAGCTAAAATGTCATGATGCGTATATGAGCGTTAAGGCGGTTACGCCCGAGCTTCAAAGAATGTCCGAGCTTGGGCTGCTGATGTTCTCAAAGCAGCCGGAACCGATAAAATCTGTCGGCAGTGAATACCGCTACAGCCACGAGCCGGGTGAGCTTATTTCAGCTCTCGCTTCAATTTTTTCAAAAGGCGGCGCTCCTGTTTCACGAACGGAAATTATGGTTCCAAAGCGCATAATCTACGGTGTTCGTCAGAAAAGCGAGCAACTGATCGAGCTTTTGCGCACGGGGAACGCGCGCACTTTAAAGGAGCTTTACGGCATGAGCCACAGCCGCAGCGAGGTAATCGCAACCTTCATCTCCGTTTTGGAGCTATGCAGTCTCGGCAGCCTTGAAATACGCGAGAGCAACGGCGAAATGACCGTTTTTTTAGTAAGCGATGCCCCGGTCGAAATAACGGAGTCCATCTCCGAATAGGTGATTGTTTTAAATGGATAACAAAGAAATCGAAGCAAAAATAGAAGCGATTTTATTTGCGGCTGGTGAGCCTGTTCGCGCATCGCGCATCGCGCAGGTGCTGGGCGTGGAAACAGACGATATATTCAAATGCGCTAAAAAGCTCTCAGACGAATACAGCTTTGACCGACGCGGCATTCGTCTGGCGCAAATGGGCGATTCGCTTCAGCTTTGCAGCGCTCCGGAGTACGCGCAGGACATAGTTCACGCGCTTGAAAAGCGCAAGCCGCCAAAGCTCAGCCAGTCGGCGCTGGAAGTGCTTGCGATATGCGCATATTTCCAGCCTGTAACGCGCGCGTATGTAGACCAGGTCAGGGGAGTGGACAGCTCCTACACAATGGGTATTCTTTTGGAGCGCGGTCTGATCGAGACTTGCGGAAAGCTTGATGTGACAGGTCGTCCCTCAATTTTTCGCACAACAGAGTTATTTCTGCGCACAATGGGAATAACAGATATTAACGAATTGCCAAAGCTGCCGGACATGAGCTCTGATGAGGGCATAGCACAGTTAAGCAGCGTTATTGAAAGCCTAAAAAGCGAGGACAGCCGCCAAATGACCATTGATGGCTAGGCATTAGCGTGCATTCTGCGAAGGGAGTGAAGCTTTGAAAACACTTCTTATCATACTTGTTGTTCTTTCGGTCATAGCGCTCATCCCGGTCGGCGTTGACGGCGGCTATAACAGCAAGGGACTTTCGCTTTATCTGCGCATAGGCATTATAAATATAAGAGCGATACCACCGGGCTTCTTTGTATCCGGCGTCACAAATCGAAAGCCAAAGACGAAAAAGCCAAAGCCCCCAAAAGCCGCTTTGACGGAAAAGCATAAGAAACCGAAAAAGCCTAAACCGAGCCGCGAGGAGATTTTCGCGCTTATAAAGCTCGTGCTGAAGGCGCTAAGCCGTTTTCGCCATAAGCTTACGGTAGATTATCTGCGTCTACACTTCACAGCAGCTTCCGGCGACCCGTTTTCAACAGCCATGTCTTACGGAACGGCTAACGCCGCGCTCTCCGCCGCAATACCTCTTGCGGAAAATGCCTTCAATATACGCGAGCGTGATTTTGCAGCCTACTGCGATTTTTTGGCTGATAGCCCCTCCTATGACCTTTGGCTTACAACAAGCATTAGATTTTGGGAAATACTATATGTTGCGGCAGCCACCGGAATTGACTTTTTAAAGCTGCAACGCAGCAGAAAAAAAGCTGCCGCATAAAGCAGCAGCACATCATCTGAAAGGACTGACACAAATGGAAAGACATCCTATCGGCGACCTGACGGAAGTGACCCTCAGCAAGATAAGAGAAATGGTGGACGTGAACACCATTGTAGGCAATCCCATAACAACGCCTGACGGCATAACGCTTATTCCCGTATCAAAGGTCACCTTCGGGTTCACCAGCGGCGGAGCTGATTTTCCCGTTAAAGAAACAAGCGGCTTTGGCGGCGGCGGCGGTGCGGGCGTCAAAATTGAGCCTATTGGCTTTTTGACCATCTCAAACGGCGTTGTAAAAATGCTCAACATTACCCCTCCGGCTAACAGCACGGTTGACCGCATTGTGGACATGGCTCCCGATATCGTTGACAAAATCCAGGGAATAGTTGATAAATTTAAAGAATAAAATACAGGCTAATTTGCTTTAGCTTGCATTCGCCTGTAAGAATCAGTATAATTAACCGGCGTTTGTCAATAATAAGCACTACCCAGCATAACAAGGGTGGTGCTTATTATTAGAAGTAACGTTTTTAGAACCATTACATTGTTTTTAACGGCAGTGCTTAGCCTTTCGGCGGCGGCATATGCCGCACCCTCGCACTCTGCCACGGCAACGGTTCTTATGCACGCGGACACCGGCGAGCTGCTGTATCAGCAAAACGCCGACTCGGATATGCTTATCGCCAGCACAACAAAGATTATGACGGCGCTGGTGGTGCTGGAAAACTGCGATCCCGACGAAATCGTCGTAATCAAGCCTGAATACACAAATATCGAAGGCTCATCGGTCTATTTGTGCGCAGGGGAGGAATGGACGGTCCGAGACCTGCTTTTCGGTTTGATGCTTGCCTCCGGCAACGACGCGGCAACAGCGCTTGCTTTCCACTGCGGCGGCAGCGTTGAGGGCTTTGCAGAGCTGATGAACAACAAAGCAGCGCAGCTTGGACTGCAAAACAGCTCCTTTAAAAATCCTCACGGTCTGGACGCCGAGGGGCATTATTCATGCGCCCGCGACCTTGCTGAGATTATGCGGGCAGCTATGGAATACCCATTGTTTGCGGAAATTGTCGGCACGAAATACCATACCGTCGGTCAGCGCTCATATATGAACCACAATAAGCTGCTCTGGAGCTGTGATTATATCCTTGGCGGCAAAACAGGCTATACGATGGCAGCGGGGCGAAGTCTCGTGACCTGCGCGGAAAAAGACGGTCTGCGCCTTATCTGCGTGACTCTTTCTGACCCCAATGATTGGGATGACCACAAGGCAATGTATACATGGGCGTTTGAAAACTTCCGCTATGTGCGGGCAATGCCGCTTGATAAGGTTTGCGAGCTTCCCGTTGTCTCCGGCAGTTCTGACAGGGTTTCCGTTGTTTGCTCCGGTGACAGCCGGGTGCTTATCAAGTCGGACGCAAAGCTGGATCTGATTTTGGAGTTGCCCGAATTTGTATATGCAGGCATAAAGAAGGACGACTGCGCGGGTCGCGCTTTCGTAACGGCAGATGGTGCGCTGGTTGGCGAGTTCCCGCTGTTTTTCGCCGAGAGCGTTCCGCTTTCGGCAGGAGCCGATTTGACTGCGTGGGAAAAGCTTCGCCGAGTGTGGTTTATGGCAAATAAATATGGCTTCGTATTTCAGGATTGACAAAACGAGGAGCGTCAGATATGATAATGCGGCTTCAGAAGCTGATTGCAGCCTCCGGCTTCTGCTCGCGCAGAGCGGCGGAGGAGCTTATTCGCTCGGGACGTGTTGCCGTTAACGGCGAAACAGCCTCCCTTGGCGACAGCGCTGACAGCGAGCGCGACCAAATCACCATTGATAACAAGCCTCTCCGCCAAGCAGCGGAGAGGACTTACATAATGCTCAACAAGCCCAAGGGCTATGTTACGACGATGAGCGACGAGCGCGGCAGGAAAACCGTTGCCGACCTTATTTTGGGGCTTGACGTGCGCGTTTTCCCTGTCGGCAGGCTTGATATGGACTCTGAGGGTATGCTCCTTATGACCAACGACGGTGAGCTTGCGAACGCTCTTGCGCACCCCTCCGGAGAAATTGAAAAAACCTACAAGGTGCGTGTTCGAGGAAGCGTGAGCGAAGCTTCCCTTAATACGCTGCGTCAGCCGCTTGTTATAGACGGCAAGCCGATAAAGCCCGCTAAGGTACAGCTTCTTGGCGAAACGACGGACAGCGCTTTGATTTCCGTGACGATATCCGAGGGGCGCAATCGCCAGGTACGAAAAATGTGCGATCTGGCAGGTCTTGAGGTTCTGCGTTTAAAACGTGTGGCGGAGGGAGGACTGTCTCTTGGAGATCTTCCGTCCGGGAAATGGCGTTTCTTGAATGCAAAGGAAATTGCAAGCTTGCATATGCACACAAATACTTAGGAGTAATTGCATTGATTTATCAAAAAAATGCAAGTTAAATATTTTTTATCTGTCATATTGCTTTTTTTATATAGAGAGTATTATTATATTATTTGAATAAAGCGGCTCTTGCCGAATACTTACGGAGATGTGGGAGTATGGAGAAAGACGTTCTTGCAGTAATCGAAAACAGCAGCGCAGGCTTTTCAAAAGGTCAGCGCCGCATAGCAAAATACATTTTGGAAAACTACGACAAGGCAGCATTTATGACGGCGGGAAGGCTCGGAGTTACGGTTGGTGTCAGCGAATCAACAGTTGTGCGCTTCGCCGCCGAGCTCGGGTATGACGGTTATCCCGGTATGCGCAAGGCTTTGCAGGAAATGATAAGAAACCGCCTTACCTCCGTACAGCGGATTGAGGTCGCAAAGGAATTGATCGATGACTCTAATGTTCTCGAAGCGGTTCTCTCCGCAGATATGGAAAAGCTGCAAAAAACCATCGAGGAGATTGACAGTGCCAGCTTTGACGCGGCTGTGGACGCTATCATCAACGCAAAGCACGTTTACATTGTCGGTATGCGTTCCTCAACTGCTCTTGCAAGCTTCATGGGCTATTACCTGAACATACTGCGAGACAATGTATACTTACTCCACGACACTGCCGTTAGCGAGATTTATGAGCAGGTGCTCAGAATAGGCGAGGGAGATGTTTTCATTGCCATGAGCTACCCGCGTTACTCTACGCGAACGGTCAAGGCGATGCGCTTTGTCAAAAGCGCAGGCGCTACCACCATCGGTCTTACCGATGGCGATAGCTCGCCGCTCGTGGAGCTTTCGGATATTCTGCTTTACGCCAAGAGCGACATGGTATCCTTCCTCGACTCACTTATTGCTCCGCTGAGCTTAATAAACGCTCTAATCGTGTCTATCGGTCTGCGTTCAAAAGACGCGCTGTCGGACACCTTCAAGAGACTGGAGACCGTATGGTCGGAAAACGACGTATATGAACACGCTGAACACTGACGCGGTTATTATCGGCGGTGGAGCCGCAGGACTTCTAGCCGCGGGCTATCTTGGACAAAAAGGGATGAAAACCCTTATTGTTGAGCCGAATAAGCTTTTGGGTAAAAAGCTTCGCATAACCGGCAAGGGGCGCTGCAACGTAACCAACAACTGTGAGGTACGGCAGTTTCTCGAAAATGTGCCGGTTAACGGCAAGTTCCTTTACGGCGCTGTCAGCAACTTTACGCCGATGGATACGATGCTCCTTTTTGAAAAGCTCGGCGTTGCGCTCAAAACCGAGCGCGGCAACCGTGTTTTTCCCGTCAGCGATAATGCGCACGAGGTAGCAAATGCCCTTGAACGCTTTTCAAAACGCGGCGGGGTAAAGCATTTGCAGGAACGCGCGCTTGAGATTAAAACCGAAAACGGCGCAGTCTGCGGCGTGATAACGGATAAAAGCGTAATCTCCTGCCGCCAGGTGCTGCTTTGTACAGGCGGCATGAGCTACCCCGGCACCGGTTCAACAGGGGACGGCTACGCAATGGCGGAAGCCTTGGGGCACAGAATAATCCAGCCGAAGCCTTCGCTTGTGCCGCTTGAGGCAAGCGATGATTATTGCGAGCAGTTACAGGGCTTTTCGCTTAAAAATGTAAAGCTCAATGTCGCGGATGCCGAAAGCGGCAAGACCGTTTTCAGCGAGCTGGGTGAGATGCTGTTTACACATTTCGGAATTTCCGGTCCTCTGGTGCTGTCGGCAAGCTCGCATCTTCGTGAAGCCGAGCTTAGCCGCTATCGCATCAGCATCGACCTCAAGCCCGGTTTGGATAACAAGCAGCTTGATGACCGCATATTGCGTGACTTTTCAAAATACGCCAACAAGGATTTTAAAAATTCTCTGACCGACCTTGCCGGTCACGCGATGATACCTGTCCTCATCCGCCTTTCGGGTATTCCGGAGGATATTAAGGTAAACTCCATTACCCGTGCGCAGAGAACTGAGCTTGTGCAGCTTTTCAAGTCCTTTCCCGTCCATGTTACGGGAAAGCGTCCCATCGACGAGGCAATCATCACCTCCGGAGGCGTGTGCGTGAAGGATATCAACCCAAAAACTATGGAGTCCAAACTCGTTAGAGGGCTTTATTTTGCCGGAGAAATCATAGATGTAGACGCCTACACCGGCGGTTACAACCTGCAAATTGCGTGGTCAACGGCGTTTGCCGCCGCAAATTCTATGGAATAAATGAACTGCATGAAAGGGAATTCTATGCACGAGGATAAAAAGAGCTTCTCAGTCGCCATCGACGGTCCTTCGGGCGCGGGTAAAAGCACAATTGCAAAGCTCTGCGCCGAAAAACTAGGCTTTTTGTATGTTGACACCGGCGCAATTTACCGCACGGTGGGGCTTGCCGCGCTTGAAGCCGGCATTGCGTCCAAGGACGAGTCGGGTGTTGCCGCGCTTTTGCCTAAGCTTGAAATATCGATGGATCATGACGGCGATGGCTTGCAGCGTATGCTGCTTGGCGGGCGTGATGTTACAAGCGATATCCGAAAGCCTGAGGTATCTATTTATGCCTCTGATGTGTCCGCAATGCCGCCCGTGCGCGCCTATTTGCTTGAAATGCAGCGCAGGCTCGCAAGAGAGCATAACGTCATTATGGACGGGCGCGACATAGGCACTACCCGACGCTGACCTCAAGATCTTTCTTACAGCCGATGCAGGCGAGCGCGCACAGCGCCGATATGACGAGCTGCTCATACGCGGGATCGCGACAAGCTATGACGATGTCCTGCGCGACATCCTCTACCGCGACGAGAATGACAGCAAGAGAAGCATTTCCCCTCTAAAGCAGGCGGAGGACGCCGTTTTGGTTGATACAACGGGGAACACTCTTGAACAGAGCTTTTCCATTATTTGCCGAATGATCGAGGAGAACATGAATAAATGAGCGCTTATAAATTCTGGTACTGTCTTACTTGGCCGCTTGTAAAGCTTATTTTTCCATACACTGTAAGGGGCAGGGAAAACATCTGTGAGGGGGCGGCACTTGTTTGCTGCAATCACTCA
>SAMEA3663271__coassemble_689_pt1 | contig 9528 bp, 8 predicted proteins | sample SAMEA3663271__metabat2_low_PE_017 | metagenome-assembled genome bin SAMEA3663271 (sample SAMEA3663271) | pig gut metagenome | biome: pig gut; feature: pig-associated habitat; material: faeces | place: China | collected 2013 | reverse complement strand
CTCTTGAATGCGCATTTTCGGGTGCGCGGCGGCTTTTGCTCGCTTTTGGCAGCAGGACAAATGAAAAATCGACGCCGGAATAAACCCGCGTCGATTATCAAATACTTACTGAGCCATTGCGTTGAGCTTCTTAGTGAGCTTAGACTTCTTGTTAGCAGCGCAGTTCTTATGAATAAGGTTCTTAGTTGCTGCGTGATCTATGGTTTTGACAGCGACCTTATAGGCACTGACGGCTGTTTCACGATCGCCCTCGGCAACTGCTGCATCAAACTTTTTAAGGTTTGTTCTAAGCTGCGTTCTTGCCGCCCTGTTCTTCGCATTTCTCTCCTTTGAGAGCGCGTCTCTCTTAGCGGATGATTTGATGTTGGGCACTTATTGCCACCTCCTCCTATAATAGTTGCGTCACAAAATTCGTTCCGCGGAGCTTTATTTTACCACGTACTTATGCGCAATGCAAGCATTTTTTAGCTTTTTTGCGCAAAAATTTTCTTGTGTTTTCAGGCAGAATATCTTGCGTTTACAATATCTGGAAACACTAAATATTGAGGAGGAACGCCTAATGAGTACATTTAGTCACAGAACCGACCTCGCCCTGGAGTCAAGAGACCTTGCGGTATCTGCCAGCGGCGCGCAAAACATTGAGGGCGTTGAATTCAGCAGCGGCGACCTTAACGGCATAGCCTACAGCGAACTATTGGTCAAGACACAGGAGGGTTCGGAAGCCATCGGCAAGGCGCAGGGCGCTTACTACACACTTGACATCTGCTCACTCATAAAACGCGAGGAGCAAGCCTTTGAAAATTCAGTTACCGCACTATCTGAGCTTTTGAAGCGGCTTATCAACGACGAATCCTCCGCCAAACCGGTCCTTGTTGTAGGACTTGGCAACCGTGACATAACACCCGACGCAATTGGACCGGACGCGGCAGCTCAGATACTGGTAACCCGCCATCTAAAGGAGAAGATGCCGCAAGACTTCGCCGCCTTTTCCTCTGTATCCGCAATTGTCCCCGGCGTTCTTGGCACCAGCGGTATAGAGAGCTTTGATTTCATCAATGCAATGTGCAAGCTGGTTGACCCTCGCCTTGTTATTGCAATTGACGCACTCGCCGCGCGCAGCTTTGAGCGCTTGTGCAGCACTGTTCAAATAACAGACGCCGGCATATCACCCGGTTCAGGCGTCGGGAATGCTCGCCCCGAAATCAGCATGGCGTCACTTGGTGTGCCTGTTATCGCGGTCGGCGTACCGACTGTTGTTGACCTTACAACTGTTTTTGCCGACCATGAACAGGCAAACGCCGCAGTAGACAGCAGCAAGCTATTTAAAGACAGCGAAAGAATGATCGTCACACCACGTTCGATTGATTCTCTTGTTACTTCTGCCGCACGCGTCGTGTCGTACGGCATCAATCTAGCTTTGCATGACGGAATTACCATAGAGGATGTCGATATGCTTTTGTGTTAGTGCGCTTAATATTACTGTTTCACGTGAAACAATCCTCGACTAAATTTGACTGACATTTCAAACGCCAAGAAATATAGTGCTATATTAAGATAAGAGTCTTTCCGATGTTTCACGTGAAACAAGAAATAATACTGCAAAAGATCAATTAGCAAGGTGTTTCACGTGAAACAAAGGAATATGCGACAAAAAACAGGGAACAGCTCCGCTGCAATGTTTCACGTGAAACAAAAAACAGCAAAAACAATTTAGAAAAGCATTGAAATACAAGTATAAGGCTGATATAATGACTTCAAGCAATTCTAGGTTAAGGGAGAGCAGAAATGGGAAAGATAATTGCGGTAGTCAACCAAAAAGGCGGCGTAGGCAAAACTACAACCTGTGTCAATCTCGCTTATGCCTTGCACCTAAGAAACAAACGCGTTCTTCTATGCGACTGTGACCCCCAAGGAAACAGCACCTCAGGCTTAGGCGTTGACAAGAATACTGAATTGACCACTTACGACGTACTAATGAACGACGAACCCGCAGAAAACGCAATAGTGAAAACACCGTATTGCAGCTTGATTCCGGCAAACAAGCAGCTTTCCGGCGCGCTTATTGAGCTTGTAAGCACGATTGGCAGGGAATATGTACTGAAGGACGCTTTGGAACCAATCAAAGACAAATATGATTACATATTTATTGACTGCCCGCCGTCCCTGGAGCTGCTGACTTTAAATGCCTTGTGTGCAGCAGACAGCGTTCTTGTGCCTGTGCAATGCGAGTACTTTGCGCTTGAGGGTCTGACTGACTTAGTAGGAACGGTAAAAACAATAAACAAGCGTCTAAACAAGGGGCTTCAGCTTGAAGGAATAGTTCTCACAATGCACGACACGCGCACAAATCTATCAGTTGAGGTTCAACAGGAAATAGCAAAGTTTTTCGGCGAAAAGGTATACGAGACAAAAATACCTAGAAACATTCGACTCAGTGAAGCACCCAGCCACGGAAAACCTGTAATTGCTTATGACAAGGGGTCAAAAGGAAGCAAGGCATATCTTAAGCTGGCAAGTGAGTTTTTGAAAAAACAAGAATAACAAGGTAAGGAGTATCTCATATGGCGGAAAAATCACGTCTGGGAACAGGGCTTAGCGCCTTATTTGGTGAGGACACGCTTGAAAACGAGCTGAGCGGCGCGTTTAATCTGCCAATAGAAAAGGTGGAGCCGCGGTCAGACCAGCCAAGAAGCGTATTTGACGAGGCAGCGCTACAGGAATTAGCCGATTCAATTGAGCAATTTGGCATGATACAGCCGATTACCGTGCGAAAACTGGACTCCGGTTACTATCAAATAATTGCCGGTGAGCGTCGCTGGCGAGCAGCAAGGCTTGCAAACTTAAAGGAAGTGCCTGTTCGCGTGCTTGAGGCGGACGATAAGCGCGCAATGGAAATGGCTCTCGTAGAAAACCTACAAAGAGAGGATTTAAACCCAATAGAAGAAGCAAAGGGTTATCAAACACTGATGTCAGAATACGGCATGACGCAGGAGGAGACATCTCAAAGCGTCGGAAAATCACGTCCCGCTATCGCAAATGCACTGCGCTTACTGAATCTAACGCCGCCTGTGATGGCAATGGTGGAGGATGGGGACATATCTCCCGGTCACGCAAGAGCACTGCTTGCAATAAAGGACGAGGCAGAGCAGCTAAAGCTGGCAACTAAAGTGTTTGAGAACAGTCTTTCCGTTCGTCAAACCGAGGACTTATCCGCAAAGATTCTTGCAGCAATGGAAAAACAGGAGCAGCCGCAAGAGCAGCCGGACACTGACGAAATCATAGTAAACTATATTTCAGAGACAGAAAAGCAACTAACCAGCTCAATGGGTAGAAAGGTGCTGATTAAAGACAAGCGCCGCAGAGGAAAAATTGAAATCGAATACTACGGAAAAGACGACCGCGAAGCCCTTATTGAAGCCCTAATGAAGCTTGGCAGCACAAATGGGGGCAGAAAATGAGCAAAAAAGAGAAAAAACAGTATCCGTTAAGACCGTACATAATCGGTCTGCTGATAACAGTAATAATGATCGTTCTGCTGTCATATTTTGCGCAGCAACGCAATAATAACATACAAATGAGCCGATACGGTGAACAGCACAGCTCACAAATAGAGGAGGTCAACAAAAGGATTGACGCCATTGAAACAAGACTAAGCATACTTGAGAATGAAAGCAAAGATTAAGGAGATGCAAAAAATGCTTGATATCAAAATTATTAGAGACAATCCAGAGGACGTAAAAACCCGTCTAAAGGGCAAAGAAGTCGATTGCGACGCAATAATAGACAGAATACTTGAGCTTGATAAGCAGCGCAGAGACCTCATCGGCAAAACCGAAGCACTCAAAAGCGAGCAGAACAAGGTCTCAAAAGAGATACCGCAGCTTAAAAAAGAGGGCAAGGACACTACCGCTGTTATCGCTGAAATGAACAAGCTCAAGGAGGAGATAAAATCAATCGACGCCGAGCTGAAAGCAGTAGAAGATGAATACACCAACAATATGTTGTGCTTGCCTAATCTTCCAGACCCAGATTTAGTATTCGGCGGTAAAGAAAACAATAAAGCAATGTGTTACTACGGTGGCAGAACACTGGACTTCGAGCCGAAAAACCACGTTGACCTTTGCACCGAGCTGGGACTTATAGACTACGAGCGCGGAGCAAAGCTCGCCGGAAACGGCTACTGGCTGTATCGCGGTATGGGTTCTCGTCTTGAATGGGCACTGCTCAACTACTTTATCGAAACTCACGAGCTTGACGGCTACGAAATCGTCCTTGTACCCCATATGCTCGGCTACGAATGCGGACTCACGGCGGGACAGTTCCCCAAGTTCAAAGACGAGGTTTATTGGGTTGACGGCGCGGACGACGCGCAGCGCCACTTCATGCTGCCGACAGCGGAAACAGCTTTGGCTAGTTTGCACAGAGACGAAATACTAAATGAGGCAGATTTACCAAAGAAATATATCTCATATACCCCCTGCTACCGCCGCGAAGCAGGTTCATATCGCGCAGAGGAGCGCGGCATGATACGCGGTCATCAATTCAACAAGGTAGAGATGTTCCAGGTTACAACGCCAGAAGGCTCTGACAAAGCGTTTGATGAGCTTGTAGGGCGCGCTGAGAACCTTGTAAAGGATTTGGGTCTAAAGTTCCGCACCGTAAAGCTCGCAGCCGGAGACTGCTCTGCATCGATGGCTCGCACCTATGACATAGAGGTATATATCCCCTCAATGGGCGGCTATAAAGAGGTCTCCTCAGTAAGCAACGCACGCGATTACCAGGCACGCAGAGGTCAGATACGCTTCCGCAGAGAGGACGGCGGCAAGATTGAATACTGCCACACTCTCAACGGCTCAGGTCTGGCAACCAGCCGCATCTTCCCTGCAATCATCGAGCAATACCAGTGTGAGGACGGTTCAATCGAAGTGCCGAAGGTACTCAGAAAGTATCTTCGTGGGAGAGAAAAAATCACAAAAGAAGATCAGCTCCGCGTAAATATAAAGAGCGCTTTCTCCTGCGACTGTTCTCACTAAATTGATACGTCTATAAAATCAGGAAAATTAACCGCCTAGAATTATCTCAAACCGATAATTCTAGGCGGTATTTAAATAGTAATATTAATTCAAATTACAAAAACTTAAAATTTGAAAGCCAAACCATGAAAGTTTTGCGAATGAAAACAAATAAGGGATGTTTTATCCAAACAAGAGACTCACTCAGCCTTCATCGTGCCGGTTTCAAGGTAGCGTTGATGCCAGGAAAGCGCTTGTGTTAGGTCATGCGGGGTCTGGCAGGGACCGCACTTTTCCAGCGCCGAGTTATAGTAGTCCCATAGCTGCTGACGGTAATCCGGGTGCGCGCAGTTATTGATAATAAGCGGGACGCGCTCTTTCGGTGACTTACCGCGAAGATCGGCATAACCCCATTCGGTGACGATAACATCAACGTCATGCTCAGTGTTATCAACATGAGAAACCATCGGAACAACGCGGCTGATAGCACCCTTCTTAGAAACAGACATAGTTGAGAAAACAGCAATTTTGGCGTTGCGGCAAAAGTCGTTCGCACCGCCTATGCCATTAACAATGTGACTTCCGAAAGCGTGCGAGGAGTTGACGTTGCCATAAATATCAACCTCAAGCGCGCCGTTCATGGCAACAAGTCCATAGCTCATGATCTGCGCAGGACCGTTTGTAAACGCCAGGTTGCGCAGCGCAAGATGCTTACGAACATAATCCATGTTGTCGAACATACATTGAAAGCCGGAATCGGTCATATCCATAGCAGTGGTGGAGGCGTCTAAAATCGTGCCGTCAAGCATCGCCATAAGTGCCTGCTCACCAAGAACCTCAGTGTACATATTGAGGTTTTTAAATCCGGCTTTCATCAGCTCGATAAGCACACAGTTGATAACAACGCCCGTGCCGCACTGGAAGTTGAAGTTTTCGGGGATGCAATCTCCTTACGCAGCAGCTCAACAACATATTGCGCCATCTGGGTATGCTCCGGCTTAACAGTAGGATAAATAAGATCTTTATCTCTCTCGTTGCAGAATACAACTGCTGCTATCTTATCGGGAGAACACTTGCAATAAGGCAGTCCGTGCTTTTCAGCCATATTGCTAAATAGCTCTCCATCGGGAATATGAAGGTCATGAACCCCCTCAAGGCAAAGCGGCAGACCGACATTAATTTCAAGGATAACCTTATCTGCAAGCTCGGTCATCGTATCACAGATGCCGCCGGCGATACCGGGAACGAAAGATCCGTCCTCGTTAATCTTGACAATCTCAAGAATTGCATAGTCAATATGACCGAACTGCCCGTTTTTGACCTTGCCGTTGAGCTGACCCAGGTGACAATCAATAAACTCAAAGCCGCCGGAGTTTATAGTGTTTCTGGCATCCTCACTCCATTGGAAAGCAATAAATTTTTTCATAATTCCGGCACGCGCCCAAGCAGAGATAAGGCGGTCGCCGCGGATAGCCGCTGAAATGACGTTCAAATCGGTAGCATGGCGGCTTTCCTCAAGAGCGGTAGCGGTAAGGCGAGGATAGCCCGTTCCAAAGCCGCTGACCGCAATGGTCATACCGCTTTGAATGAGCGCGGCAGCATCCTCCGGTGACATAACCTTTTCGCGGACACTCTCACAGAGAATCCTCTGCTCAAGCTCTTGTTTATCACAGGTGTACATACAAAACCTCCGTTAATAACAACGCGCACAATTGACAAAAACGCGCAGCGTTCATATACTGAATATACTAAGCGTGCATTTTACGTTAAATCTGACGAAAAATTAACATACAAAAGGAATTATATCATATAAAGCGAAGAAAGGAAACAAAAATGAAGAAAATTTTTGAGCCTGTTACAGTTGGTAAAATAGAAATGCAAAGCCGCATACTAAGAAGCGCGACTCTGACCGATAAGGACAGTGAAAACGGCGCTTACCTGCCCTACGAAAAGGAAAGCTGCGTTGAGCTGTCAAAAAACAAGGTTGGCTGCATCATCACCGGCATGATAGGCGTGGGCACAAACGCGGGCGCAGCCGACTTCGCGCCGATGGCGAATAATGAAAGCTTCCCGGAGCGCTTTACAGAAATTTGCAGGGCAACACATGAAAACGGCGGCAGAATTGTAGCCCAGCTAACTCACGCGGGCATTCAGGCGCTAGTTTTCGACGAGGGCGAGAACCCTTGGGGTCCCTCTCCGGCAGTGTCCATGGTGGGCTTCGAGGCCGTTGAAATGACGAAAGAGCAGATAAAAACCGTTGTAAGCGATTTTGGAAAAGCAGCTCTCGCCTGCAAGGAGGCAGGAGCGGACGGCGTTCAGCTCCATTTCGCACACGCCTATCTCATCAGCCAGTTCCTTTCAAAGTATTACAACAAGCGCACGGACGAATACGGCGGCGGAATTGAAAACCGCGCACGCTTCGCCTTTGAGGTATATGACGAAGTAAGAGAGAAAGTTGGCAATGAATATCCTATTTGGATAAAAATCAATTACAGCGACCTGATGGGCGACGAGGGCAACGGAGCTGAGGAGTGCCTGTGGGTATGCAAGCAGATGGACGCGCGCGGAGTAGACGCGATAGAAGTAAGCTCGGGTCTTGCGGTAGATAAGGCATCGCGTCCGATGCAGAAGGCAGTTGAGGGCGCTATGGTGGGTCATTTCACCGAGGGCGCTTTAAAAGTTGCCGAAGCCGTTTCCTGCGATGTTATCAGCGTTGGCGGCTACCGCACACAAGCGCAGATTGAAAACTGCCTGAACCTCGGCGGCATCAAGGCAATCTCGATGAGCCGTCCCTTTGCAGATTTTTCATACATAGCTGATTGGACTGACTAGCAAGCATTTTTGCCGCACAAACCGCTGGATAATTCCAAGCACTTTAGGGGAACGCCGGCGTGTTCCCCTTTGTGAATTTTGTAGCAAAATTGCAGAAAACGCAAGCCATAAAAGGTAATATTTGTAAAATTAAAACCAACAAAAAAACTTAAAATACATTGAAAACGCAGGAAAAATAGATTATAATTTCAAGTACATGCTAAAAAGATTGGCGCAAGCCGAATTCCGGCAATGCCCGGCGCAAGCGCCCGCGGCATGGTAAAGTTCAGGAAACTGCGGGGTGATCAAGCATGAGTATTGAGCAAGATTCCAAAATGTTAGGCGAAATGCTGGGGGAAAACGGCATCGCTAATTTAATAAGCTCCTTATCCTCCGGCTTCGGAATATTTGACTGCTTTGAAAACAAGGTTAAAACTATTTACCTCTCCGGCTCCGTCAAGGAAATCCTCGGCTTTTTAAACGATGCTCCCATCAATTCCAGCGAAGCCGGGGTCGAATACTACATTCATCCAGACGATATGCTCGTTCTAAAAAAGGATATGGAGCGTGAGCGCGATATCGGCGAAATCTCTGATGTTGACCTGCGCTTATTAACTCGCGGTGGGGGCTACCACTGGTTCAACTTCCGCGTTGTTCTTGTCAAAATAATCGACGGTCATGAGATTTGGAACGGTGTATGCAACGATATAGACTCCCGCAAGAAAAACGAGCTGCATCTCAACCGCATATACAAAACGATGAGCGAAACCTATGCCATCATTGAATACAAAACAGAAACCGGCTTCCAAATCCTTTTCACCAGTGAGGACATAGCAAAGATAGACCCAAAGGATAATAAATCCCTTATTGAACAACAAACAAGAGATTTGTTTTGCCGCATCCATCCCGACGATCAGCAGAAGCTGCGCGAAGCGCTGCAACGCGCGGTTGAAAGCAACGAAAACGTCAGTACCATTTTCCGTATTAAAATGGCGAACGGTAAATATAGATGGGTCAAGCCCAACCTCACCGTTGAGTCCGGCACAAAGGACAGCAAAATCATCTATGGCACTTTCGCCGATATAGACGAGCTAGTGCGCTCAAACCTCGAAATCGAGGCGGAGCGCGAGCGTCTGCGCACGGTAATCGAGCAGGCAAACATAGCCGTATTCGACTGGAATCATATAAACGGCGACATCTATATGTCAGACAGCTTCAGAAAATATGCCCTAGCGGGTGCGGCAGAGATGTTTATTAAGACCAATCAGGGTGATCCGAGCATTGTCCATCCGGATGACCTGCCTCTGCTGGAGGAGTTTTGGTCTAAATCCTTAAAGGGCGAACCCTTTGTCAGCACTACCATTCGCGCAAAAATGCTCGACGGCAGCTACCGCTGGACTCAGCTATCCGGATACTTCACCCACGATATAAACGGCAACACTGTACGAAGCATCGGAACGCTCGTGGATGTTGACCACGAACGCAGCCTTGAGCATGAAATGCAGCTTAACCTCCGAAGACTTGAAACAGTTATTGAGGACACCAACGCGCAGTATTGGGAATATGATATTATCAACGAAACTGCCGATATCGGCGAAATCGTCCGCAAGGTCTATTCTCTGCCGCCAACTATGGAAAACTTCCCCAACTCACTTATCGCAACCGGTATTGTGCCGCCGGAATACGAGGCGGAGTTCAGAAAAAT
>SAMEA3663271__coassemble_684_pt1 | contig 9558 bp, 8 predicted proteins | sample SAMEA3663271__metabat2_low_PE_017 | metagenome-assembled genome bin SAMEA3663271 (sample SAMEA3663271) | pig gut metagenome | biome: pig gut; feature: pig-associated habitat; material: faeces | place: China | collected 2013 | reverse complement strand
TGTACAGCCTGCCCGCCTATGACAATGTAGACCCCAATCCTCTTATGGCGCCCTTCTTTATCCTGTTTTACGGCGCTATGATGGCGGACGTCGGCTACGGACTGCTGATGATAGCCGTAAGTCTGCTCGTTCTCAAGAAAAAGAAGCCGAGCGGAACGACCAGAGACCTCTTTGAACTTATGTTTGAAGGCGGTATCTCTACCCTTATCTGGGGCTTTTTCACCGGCGGCTTTTTCGGAAACCTCATTCCGACACTTGCCGAAAGCTTCTTCAACACGCCCGCCGACGCGCTTCCCCAGTGGCTGCAAGCTTTCAACCGGGGCATTTTGTTCAATCCCCTTGACGACACTCTATTGGTGCTTGTCGGCGCGATGGTGCTGGGCTTTATCCAAGTCATAACGGGTACTGTTATCAGCTTTGTGGAAAAGGCGAAGAAGGGTCACGTTATGGACGGCGTTTGGGACGAGGGCTCATGGTGGGTCATATTTATCGGACTTGCGCTTATGGTCCTTAAGGTCGGAAACGTAGGCGGCGTTCCCGTGGTTTTGCTTCTCGGCTGCCTGATGCTTATTATCGGCGCGGGGAGAAACGCAAAGGGCTTCGGTAAGATAACTGCGGTTTTCGGCGCGGTTTACAACGGCGTAACGGGATATTTCAGCGATATTCTGTCTTATTCCCGTATTATGGCGCTTATGCTCGCCGGCAGCGTCATAGCTCAGGTTTTCAACACTCTGGGCGCAATACCCGGCAACATTATCGTTTTTATTTTAATCTTCCTCATCGGTCACACGCTGAACTTCGGACTGAACCTTTTAGGCTGCTATGTTCACGACCTGCGTTTGCAGTGCCTTGAATATTTCGGCAAGTTCTATAAGGACGGCGGACGCGCGTTCAAACCCATGAGTGTAAATACGGAATACTACGACATAGTTAAATAAGGAGGACAAAAATCATGGCATTTCTTGAAAGTTGCGGCGGAATGGCAATAGGTCTTTTAGGCGCGGGTCTGGCAGCGGTGCTGGCAGGCATAGGCAGCGCAAAGGGTACGGGTATCGCGGGTGAGGCAGGCACAGGCTTGCTCTCCGAGGATCCCTCCAAGTTCGGTAAGGTAATGATCTTGCAGGTCATCCCCGGTACACAGGGACTTTACGGTCTGGTTGTATGGTTCTTTGCAATGCTTCAGATGGGCGTGCTTGACGGCTCGGCTATGGATTTGACCGTCACCGAAGGTATTCGCTATTTCGTTGCTTGCTTGCCTATGGCACTGGGCGGTCTTTTCTCCGCGATGGCACAGGGCAGAGTTGCAGCCGGTTCTATAAACATTCTTGCTAAGAAGCCTGACGACTGGTCCAAGGGCATGATCCTTTGCATCACCGTTGAGTTCTATGCAATTCTTTCGCTGCTGGCATCTTTCCTTATGCTCATCAACGCCAGATAAGCTTTGGCTTCAAAGGAAAAAACTTAATTGTAAAGGCTGGTCGTCAAAATGAACGGTATCAACAAAATAACCGACCGGATCGCAGCCGAGGCACGCGAGGAGATTGCGGCAATACAGGCGGATACCGCCGAAAAATGCCGCGAAATCGAGCTTGAGTATGAAAAGCTCGCCAAGGATGAGTATGACAAAATACTCGCTGCCGGTCAGAAGGATTGCGAGCTTCAGGTTCAGCGTCTGGCGAGCGCCGCAGCGATGGAGTCGAAAAAAAGCATCCTGACGCTCAAGCAGACGGCAGTCGGCAATGTGCTGGAGCTGTCCGTCAAACGGCTGTGCTCTCTTCCCGAACAAGAATACATCGGCTTTTTGGCAAAGCTTGCCGGCAACGCCGCCTTCACGGGTCAGGAGGAGCTTATCTTCAATGCCAGAGACAAGGCGAACGTTTCCAAAGCGGTCACAAAAGCGGCGAACGATATCCTCAAGCAGCGCGGACTGCCCGCAATGCTCACCGTAAGCGAGCTTACAGGTGATTTTATGGGCGGAGTAATGGTAAAGCAGGGCGATATCGAGGTAAACTGCAGCGTCGAAAAGCTGGTCGAGCTATCAAAAGAGGAGCTGGCGGCGCAGATAGCCGAGGTGCTGTTTGAAAACTAAGCGCAGTATCCGGCAATAACAGCTATAAGTAATGAAAAGGAAGGAATGGTCACAATTGTCAGACAAAAGGGTTAAAGACTACGACTATCTGTTCCTGTCAACGATGCTGCGCGCCAGGGAAGCCAAAATGCTCAATCGCGAAAGGATTCGGCGCATGGTAGACGCGCCCAGCTTTTCAGAGGCGGCAAAGCAGCTTACCGAATGCGGCTTCGAGGATATGTCGGGCATGGATGCCCGCCAAATCGAGGAAACCCTCTCAAAATACAGGGCGGAGATATTCGAGGAGCTTGAGCGCGTTATGCCCGAGCCTGCCATTCTGGACGCCTTTCGCTTAAAGTATGATTATCATAACGCAAAGGTGCTCGTAAAGGCGGGGAGCGCTGATGTTGACGGGGCGTATCTTATGTCCGAGTCGGGACGTGTTCCCGCGCAGCAGCTTATAGATGCTTACAACAATGAGGATTTCCGCTTCATCCCCAAGAGACTGGGGGAGGCGATTGTTGAAGCGAGCAGCATCATCCGCCGAACCGACAATCCGCAGCTTGCCGACTTTGCGTTGGACAAAGCGTATTATGCCGAGCTTTTGGAGCTGGCAGAGGGGCTTTCATCACCGTTTTTGCTTGAGTATATAAAACTCATGATAGATGGGGCAAATCTCAACGCGATCGTTCGCACGATACGTCTGGGACGCGACTTTGAGTTTATTAAGTCCGCGCTAATACCGGGCGGCTCTCGTGACGCTGAGCATATTGCAAAAGCAGCTCTCTCGGGCGAGACTCTTGCACCCATGTATTCCGGAACCGCCTACGAAAAAGCGGCGGAGCTGGGCGACGAGGCGGCAAGAGGCGGCAGGCTTACCGAGTTTGAGCTTTGCTGCGAAAAGGTTGAAAGCAGCTTTTTTGACAAGGCAAAATATGCCAGCTTCGGTGCGGAAGCGGTCATCGCCTATTTCGGCGCGCTGGAAAGCGAGATTACAGCCGCCAGAATGATCCTAACGTGCAAGCTTGCGGGCGTAAGCCCGGAGCTGGTGCGGGAAAGGCTGTGTGACTGATATGCTAAAAATCGGAGTAATTGGCGGCAGAGAAACCGTTATGGGCTTCAAAGCTCTGGGACTGGATGCTTTTCCGGTGACAGACGTTGCGCACGCGCGCGAGGTTTTCGGCAACCTCACCAGAGCGGAGGAGCAGGAATACGCTATCATCTATATTGAGGAGGGCTACGCGCAGGCACTCTCAGCTGAAATTGATAAATTCAAGGACAGTCCCACACCGGCGATAATTCTTATCCCCGGCAGGGACGGCTCGCTTGGACTGGGGCAGTCCGCCCTTAAAGCCGCTGTTGAGCGCGCGGTGGGCAGCGACATTTTGTAATTTGTTCGCCGCCGCAAGCGGCAACCTAATTTCCGATGTGAGCCTGCAAAACGGCTCCTTTGGAGGAGGAAGAATGGGAACGCGGCTCAAAAGAGCTTGCCGGCAGGCATCCTCAAGCCGGAGATGACCCATTCTGACGAAAGGAAGGTATGTAAATGAGCGGAATAGTAACAAAGGTGTCCGGACCTCTGGTCGTAGCTGAGGGACTTGAGGACGCAAATGTATCAGACGTTGTCCGCGTTGGCAATCAGCGCCTTATCGGCGAAATACTGAACATGACAGGCGACAGCGCCTCTATCCAGGTCTATGAGGAGACTTCGGGGCTTGGACCTGGTGCCGTTGTTGAGACTACGGGTCATCCTCTTTCAGTGGAACTGGGACCTGGAATGCTCAACGGTATTTATGACGGCATCCAGCGCCCGCTTACCGAGATCCGCGAAATGACGGGACACACCATCGCCAGAGGCGTTGATGTTCCGGCGCTTAACCGCGAAAAGCTGTGGGAGTTTGTGCCCACGGTCGAGCAGGGTGCGCAGGTAATAGCCGGCGATGTTATCGGCACTGTGCAGGAGACAACGGCAATACTCCACAAAATCATGGTTCCTGTCGGAATTTCCGGCACGGTCGTTTCCATTCAGGCGGGCAGCTATACCGTTGAGGATACGGTATGTCTCGTTAAAGACGAAAAGGGCGAAAGCCACAAGCTTACGCTTATGCAAAAGTGGCCGGTTCGTGTTAACCGTCCCTATGTTAAAAAATACGTTCCCGATAAGCCGCTCAATTCCGGTCAGCGCGTTATCGACACGCTTTTCCCGCTTGCAAAGGGCGGCACGGCGGCAGTTCCGGGACCTTTCGGCAGCGGCAAAACCGTTGTTCAGCACCAGCTTGCAAAGTGGTCTGACGTGGATGTGGTTATATACATCGGCTGCGGCGAGCGCGGCAACGAAATGACCGACGTTCTCATGGAGTTCCCCGAACTTAAAGACCCCCGCAACGGCGAGCCTCTTATGAAGCGAACCGTTCTTATCGCAAATACCTCCGATATGCCTGTTGCCGCGCGTGAGGCTTCCATCTATACCGGCATAACCATTGCCGAATATTTCCGCGACATGGGCTATGACGTTGCCGTTATCGCCGACTCTACCTCCCGCTGGGCGGAGGCTCTGCGTGAGATGAGCGGACGCCTTGAAGAAATGCCCGGTGAGGAGGGCTATCCGGCATACCTTGCCTCCCGTCTGGCTCAGTTCTATGAGCGCGCAGGCGTTGTTGAATGCCTCGGCGCTGACGAGCGCAAGGGCAGCCTTACCGCTATCGGCGCTGTATCGCCTCCGGGCGGCGATACCTCTGAGCCTGTTTCGCAGGCAACAATGCGTATCGTTAAGGTTTTCTGGGGACTTGACTCCAGCCTTGCATATGCCCGTCACTTCCCCGCTATAAACTGGCTTACCAGCTATTCGCTGTATACCGACGGACTCAAATCTTGGTTTGACAGTGAGCTTGGCGTTGAGTTTATGCAGCACCGCGAGCAGGCGCTGAGCATTCTCCAGGAGGAGTCCAATCTCCAGGAGATCGTTAAGCTCGTCGGTCAGGACGCTCTTTCTGTTGACGACAGACTCACTCTTGAGACTGCGAAGATGATAAGAGAGGACTTCCTTCAGCAGAACGCTTTCGTCGATGTTGACAGCTACTCCTCATATGAAAGACAGGAGATGCTGCTTGCCATCATCCTTGAATACGACAAGCTTTGCAGAGATGCCGTTAAGCAGGGAGCTGAGCTGAGCGAGCTTTTTGCCATTCCCGCGCGTGAGCAGATAGGACGCGCAAAGAGCGTTCCCGCCGACGAATACACCAAGGTATACGCACAGATACGCGAGAACATGAAAGACCAGATTGCCGATACTATTTCGGGAGGTGCTCAGTATTGATCAGAGAATATAAAACTATTCGTGAGGTTGCCAGCCCTCTTATGATGGTCAAGCAGGTCGAGGGCGTAACCTACGACGAGCTGGCGGAAATAGAGCTTCCCAACGGCGAGACACGCCGCTGCAAGGTGCTTGAGGTAGACGGCGATACCGCTGTTGTTCAGCTTTTTGAATCCGCCGCCGGCATCAACCTCAAGGAGAGCAAGGTTCGCTTTTTGGGTCACACCCTTCAGCTTGCCGTTTCCGAGGATATGCTCGGACGCGTTTTCGATGGCATGGGCAAGCCCATTGACGGCGGTCCGGACATTCTTGCCGAGGCACATCTTGACATTAACGGTCTGCCGATGAACCCTGCTGCCCGCGACTACCCCAACGAATTCATCCAGACCGGCGTTTCAACAATCGACGGTCTTAACACCCTTGTCCGCGGTCAGAAGCTGCCGATATTCTCCGGCTCCGGTCTGCCGCACGCGGCTTTGGCGGCGCAGATTGCCCGTCAGGCACGAGTTTTGGACGACAGCTCAAACTTCGCCGTTGTTTTTGCCGCTATCGGCATCACCTTCGAGGAGTCTGAATACTTCGTACAGGAGTTCCGCCGCACAGGCGCTATTGACAGAACCGTTCTTTTCACAAACCTCGCTAACGACCCGGCAGTTGAGCGTATCGCAACGCCGCGCATGGCGCTTACCGCCGCTGAGTATCTTGCGTTTGAAAAGGATATGCACGTTCTTGTAATCCTTACGGACATTACCAACTATGCCGAGGCTCTGCGTGAGATTTCGGCTGCGAAGAAGGAAGTTCCCGGACGCCGCGGCTATCCCGGCTACCTCTACACCGACCTTGCAACGATGTATGAGCGCGCAGGACGCCGCATAGGCAAGAAAGGCTCTATCACTATGATACCCATTCTCACCATGCCCGAGGACGACAAGACCCACCCCATTCCCGACCTTACCGGCTACATTACCGAGGGTCAGATAATCCTCTCCCGCGAGCTTTACCGCAAGGGCATTGTTCCCCCTGTTGACGTTCTGCCCAGCCTTTCCCGCTTGAAGGATAAGGGCGTTGGTCCCGGCAAGACCCGTGAGGATCACGCGGGAACCATGAACCAGCTTTTTGCCGCCTATGCAAAGGGCAAGGAGGCAAAGGAGTTGATGACCATTCTCGGCGAAGCGGCGCTGACCGATATCGACAAGCTCTATGCAAAGTTTGCAGAGGAGTTTGAAAAGCAGTACGTCAGCCAGGGCAATGAGACTAACCGCAGCATTGAGGAAACGCTTGACCTCGGCTGGGAGCTGCTTAGCATCCTGCCCAAGGCGGAGCTTAAGCGCATAAAGACCGAGCACATCGAAAAGTACCTGCCGAAGAAGTAGGACGCTTTTGTCCAAACGAGGTGATACCAAATGCCAAAAAGCACAATCACACCCACCAGAATGGTGCTTAACCAGCAAAAGGCAAGGCTTAAAACCGCCACCCGCGGTCACAAGCTGCTCAAGGACAAGCGCGATGAGCTGATGCGTCAGTTTATGGAGGTCGTTCGCCGTAACCGTGAGCTGCGCACAAAGGTTGAGGAGGGCTTGACCGAGGCTTTCTCGGCGCTGGGCGTTGCTTCCGCCATCATGTCGCCGGATATGCTCGAACAGGCGATCCTATGCCCGCGCCAAAGCGTTGAGCTGGGCATAAGTTTTAAAAACGTCATGAGCGTCAATGTACCGGTGTATGATTTCAAGACCAAAACAGCCGACGCGGGAGACATTTACCCCTACGGCTTTGCGCAGACCTCCGGCGAGCTGGACGATGCGCTCGGCAAGCTATCTGCTGTTTTTGCCGATATGCTGGAGCTTGCGGAGGTTGAAAAATCAATGCAGCTTATGGCGCAGGAGATTGAAAAGACCCGCCGCCGCGTTAACGCGCTGGAATTTGTTATGATACCAGAGTGTCAGGAGAACATAAGATATATCTCCATGAAGCTTGAGGAGAACGACCGCTCGTCCAAAGTGCGCCTTATGAAGGTGAAGGATATGATCCTTAAGGAGTCTCTGGAGGAGAAACAGGCCGAAAGAGCCGCAAGAGCTACCCGCTCCAAGTAAGGCTCAGTGTCAGGTATAAAGGCGGCTGTACCGTCCTTTTACCGCTTCTGCGATGGCTTGAAAAATGAACAGGCGGTTTCCCATGGAACTAAATGGGAAACCGCCTGTTTGTATCTTGCCACAATTGAAAAATCCGTGGTACAATTACTCGGCATGTAATGATGAATAATATATGTATTGACAATCGATATATTCCTCTTGCGTAATAGGACCATATGCTTTTGGAAAAAGCCCACAACTTCGACTATTATGCGCCTCCAAACAAAGGATTTAATTAATAATGCACCAAAGCCCTGTAACTAGTTTACAGGGCTTTGAATATTATATAGACGGAAAGCTCCTTAAAAAAACATAACGAAGGGTGTGGCTGTTTTGTCAGCGAAAACAAGCTTAAATACAATAAAGCCCGGTGAGCACGCGATAGTCAGCGAGCTGATTTCAACAGGGAATATGCGTCGCCGCCTGCTGGATATAGGACTCATAGAAAACACCGAGATCGAGTGCGTCGGAAGAAGCCCGCTCGGCGATCCCTCCGCGTTTCTCATTCGAGGGGCGGTGATAGCCATCCGTTCCGAAGACTGCAAGAATATATTGATCAACGCATAGTGGATTGGAGGAAAGCAGATGGGTCAAACGCAAGCTTCGCCGGGGGCTTCGGCCGTTTATGCACAAACAATCATTAAGAAGAAAGCGCCGTCAGATAAGGTCGTGGCGCTGGCGGGCAATCCAAACGTCGGCAAAAGCACAGTTTTCAACGCCCTGACGGGCATGAAGCAGCATACCGGCAACTGGCCGGGAAAAACGGTGGGCTGCGCGCAGGGCTATTATGAAACTCGTACACAATCATATGTAATGGTGGACATCCCGGGTACCTATTCTCTTATGGCAAACTCCGTTGAGGAGGAGGTCGCGCGAAATTTCGTTTGCTTCGGCGAACCGGACGCGGTGGTGGTAGTTTGCGACGCTACCTGTCTTGAACGGAATTTAAACCTTGTTTTGCAGACGATTGAAGTATCAGAAAGGGTGGTAGTGTGCGTTAACCTTATGGATGAGGCCAAGCGTAAAGGAATCAGAGTTGACTTGGCACTGCTGTCAAAGCGTTTGGGCGTTCCCGTGGTGGGGACTGTTGCAAGAAAAAAGAGAAGCCTGCAGGCTTTGGGTGCTGTGTTGGATAAAACGACATCGGGAGATTATGCCTCCTCGCCGCTCAAGGTGGTTTACCCTGATTGCGTTGAATTTGCAATTTCAATTCTTGAGCCCTTTGTCGAGGCGAAATGTGGGAGCGAGATAAACAGCCGTTGGCTGAGCTTAAGATTGCTTGAACAGGACGAGGGGATGATCAGACAGGCGGAAAGCTATCTGGGCTTTGAGCTGCTCTCAGATGAAATGCTTTCAATGGCGGTCGATTGCGCAATGCGAAGGCTAGGCGAGGAGCGGATAGATACCGAAAAGCTCAAAGACTTTATAGTATCGACATTGGTAAAAGAGGCAGAGGAGATAAGCAAGGACGTTGTGACGTACAGCGACCTGAAGTATTCCGCGTCTGACCGCCGATTGGATAAGGTGCTGACGAGCAGGCTCACCGGCTATCCTATAATGCTGGCGCTGCTGGCACTGATTTTCTGGCTTACGATAACGGGGGCAAACTATCCCTCGCAGTTGCTTTCAGACGGACTGTTTTGGATACAGGACAAATTGACGCAGCTTTTCGATTATCTGCAAGCTCCCGATTGGCTGCATGGCGCGCTGGTGCTGGGGGTCTACCGCGTGATGGCGTGGGTGATATCCGTAATGCTGCCGCCGATGGCGATTTTCTTTCCGCTGTTCACACTGCTTGAGGACGCAGGCTACCTGCCGCGTGTAGCCTATAATCTTGACAGACCCTTTAAGCGCTGCAATGCCTGCGGCAAGCAGGCACTGTGTATGTGTATGGGCTTTGGCTGCAACGCCGTTGGGGTCACCGGCTGCCGCATTATAGACTCGCCGCGTGAGCGTATGCTTGCTGTTTTGACAAACAGCTTTGTTCCCTGCAACGGACGGTTTCCGACCTTGATTGCAATTTTGTCCATGTTCATTATAGGCGGCGC
>SAMEA3663271__coassemble_614_pt1 | contig 10227 bp, 9 predicted proteins | sample SAMEA3663271__metabat2_low_PE_017 | metagenome-assembled genome bin SAMEA3663271 (sample SAMEA3663271) | pig gut metagenome | biome: pig gut; feature: pig-associated habitat; material: faeces | place: China | collected 2013 | reverse complement strand
CTTGTTTCGGGCGGCAATATTGATGTCAACATCCTGAGCCGCGTAATAACTCGCGGTCTTGTCAAGGCGGGACGCTTTGTCAACCTTTGCATCGCTCTTACCGACAAGCCCGGTCAGCTTGAGCTGGTCAGCAAGACCATTGCTGAATTCGGAGGCAATGTTGTTTCCGTTCAGTATAACCGCAGCGATGAAAACATGGCGATCAACTCCTGCTTCTTGTCTTTGCAGGTGGAAACGCGCGACTATGCACAGATAGAGGAGATAAAGCAGGCGCTTAATGAGCGCGGGCTGCGTGTAGTTCCGGGACGAGGCTGATTTGGAATAATCGGATAGTATTACATAAAAAACAGCGAGTGATTATCTTTTTAAGATGATCACTCGCTGTGCGTTTTTTGCACAATGCGTCAGCCGATCTCGTTTCCGAGACGGGAGAGCACTTCCCTGAAGTATTCGGGCAGCTCGCTTGAAAGCTCAACAGGCTGCTCGCTGCGCGGGTGGAAAAAGCGCAGATAACGCGCGTGCAGGCACTGCCCCTCAAGCCCTTTTTCGGGGCGCTTTCTGCCATAGACTAAGTCGCCCAGAAGTGGATGCCCGATGTGTTCCATATGCACGCGAATTTGATGGGTGCGTCCCGTTTCAAGACGGCAGCGTAGATGAGTATAGCCGTTGTAGCGGGCGATGACCTCATAGTGCGTTATGGCTGGGCGAGAGCCGCGCTCGGTAACTGCCATGCGCTTGCGGTCTGTTTGGTGGCGCCCGATGGGGGCGTCGATAGTGCCCTCATCATTGCGAACTCTGCCGCAAACGACGCATTCATAGGTGCGGCAAAGGCTGTGGTCGGCAAGCTGCGCCGAGAGATAGCGGTGGGCATAGTCGTTTTTGGCGGCGATGATAAGCCCGGAGGTGTCCTTGTCAATGCGGTGGACGATGCCGGGGCGCTTTTCACCGCCGATTCCGGAAAGACTGCTGCCGCAGTGGTAAAGCAGAGCGTTGACAAGCGTTCCGTCGGGATGCCCCGGAGCGGGGTGAACGACCATACCTCGCGGCTTGTTGACAACTATTAGGTCGTCGTCCTCAAAAACCACATCCAGCGGGATGTTTTGCGGAAGTAATTCCGCCGTCTCCGGCTCGGCTATTTCAACAACGAAAAGCTCGCCTGCCGTTACGCGGTGGTTTTTCTTAATAGGCGAGCAGCGCAGAGTAACAAGACCCTGCTCAATGAGCCGCGCCGCCTGCGAGCGTGTCAAATCATCTATTTCTTGAGCAAGGAGAGCGTCGATACGCTCGCCGCTCTCCCTTGCTGTTACAGTATAGGTGTTTATCATCAGTCCTTAAACTCCGCGATGATGTTGTCAAGATTGAATTCGTCCTCACCTTTGGCGGGTGCGGCGGATTTTTTTGTGTCCTTGAACGGGTCGTCGAAGAAGGTGGTATTTGTCTCCTTAGCCTCAGGAAGCTTTTCGCCCAGAGGCGTGGGTGCCGCAGGACGGGACACATTCGGCTCTGAACCGAGAGGTGCGGGAGCCGCAGGGCGATGATTGCGAGACTCGAAAAAAGCATCCTCCTCAGGGTCGGACTGCTTGACGGTCTCTGCCTTGGAAGCAGCCTGCTCCTCGGATATGGGGAGATTCCATGCTCCGAAGCCGGTGTCCTCGGCGTGATGGACAGCGGTGGGGTTTGCGCGCGCGGCGCGCTCCTGCTCGATTGCCTCCTTGCCCTCGACTACGGTCTTTTTAAGCTGGCTGATATAGTCAACATTCTGAGACTTGCGGTCTTCGTGCTTTTTGCCGGGGAGGACATCTAAAACCTCCTCCTTATCGATTACCTTGCCGAAAACCAGGCAGAAGCAGAAGATAATTCCGAAAACCGTTACGAAAATATCCGCGACATTGAAAACGGGAAAGTCCCATTTGCCGAAAATGAGAAAGTCAAAGTGGAACATATCAACAACATAGCCGTTTACTATTCGGTCAATGCAGTTGCCGATGCCGCCGGCTAGGATGGCGAGTAATGAAAAGCGAGCAAGCCTTCCCGTGATGATATCTCGCGCGAGCAGCACGATTATGACCACCGCCAATATGGCGGTCAGCACGATGAAGAACCAGCGTCCGTTTTCGATCATGCCAAAGGCAGCTCCCGTGTTGTGAACATTGGTCAGCTCCAGAAAGCCGGGCAGCAGTTCTTTAGAATTGCCGGGGATGATGTTGAGAATTGTATAGTATTTAAGTGCCTGATCAAGGATAAGGATGCATACCAAAGCTATTGCATACAGCATGGCAAACACCTCCTGTTTGAGTTTTGGGTCAGTGCGTTTATTTATTCAGCCAGAGCGGCGGCACAGCGCGGGCAAAGCTCAGGATGCTCAGCGCCCTCGCCGATATGCTCGCTGTGTTTCCAGCAGCGCGCGCACTTTTCGCCCTGTGCTTCAGTGACGGAGACCTTCACATTTGAGAGAAGCTCGCCGGAAACACCCTCACCGTCACCGTTTACGGTGTTGACATGAGAAACGATGAAAAGCTGAGCGAGGAAGTCCTCGTCCGCGTTTCCGAATGCCTTTTGAGCAGCCTCGTCCGTGAGGTAGAGGGTAATGTCAGCGTCAAGCGGCTTGCCGATTTTTTTCTCTGCGCGAGCGCTCTCCAGAACCTTGTTAACGTCCGTGCGCAGAGCCATGAGATTTTGCCAGAAGCTCATCTCCTCGTCAGAGAGGGCAAGTGCGCTGTCATACTTGCGCATTTCGTTAAAGAGAACGCTTTCCGCGTCGTCACCGTCGGCGTGAGCCATCGCGTGCCAAATCTCCTCGCTGGTGAAAGCGAGAATGGGGGCAAGCATCTTGGTCATGCTGCTTAAAATCATGTGCAGAGCGGTCTGCGCACTGCGGCGGGATAGAGAGTCCGTGCCGTCGCAATAAAGCCTATCCTTGATGATGTCAAGATAGAAGTTTGACATATCAACAACGCAGAAGTTATAGATTGCACGGTACACGCCGTGGAATTCGTAGGAGGAGTATTCCTGCTCAACGCGGCGGCAAAGCTCGTTGAGTCTCGCAACTGCCCAGCGGTCAAGCGGAAGCAGTTCGGAGACGGGCATCGCCTTGTTGGGATCAAAGTCGGAAAGGTTGCCCAGCATGAAGCGCGCGGTGTTGCGGATCTTGAGATAGGCGTCGGAAAGCTGCTTTAATATTTCCTTGGAAATACGAACATCCTGACGGTAGTCGGTGGAGGAGACCCACAGACGCAGGATGTCAGCGCCGTAGTCTTTAATGATTTCTTCCGGCGCAACGGTGTTGCCGAGGCTCTTGTGCATAGCTTTGCCCTCGCCGTCCACCGTCCAGCCATGGGTGATGATCTGTTTATATGGTGCAACGCCCTTGACCGCGATGCTGGTGAGCATACTGCTCTGGAACCAGCCGCGGTACTGGTCGCCGCCCTCAAGATATACGTCCGCCGGGAAGTGCAGCTCCTCGCGCTCGTCAAGAACGGCGGCGTGAGTAGAGCCGGAGTCAAACCAGACGTCCATAATGTCGCTTTCCTTGGTGAAATGCGTATGTCCGCATTCGGGGCAAACGAAGCCATCGGGGATCAACTCATCGGCTGTTTTGTCGAACCATATGTTAGAGCCGTGCTTGCGGAAAAGTGTCGAAACACGCGATATGGTTTCGGGGGTAACTATGTCCTTTCCGCACTTTTCGCAATAGAAGATGGGGATGGGAACGCCCCAAACGCGCTGACGGGAGATGCACCAGTCGTTGCGTTCGGCTATCATCGACACCATTCGCTCCTTGCCCCATTCGGGATTCCACTTGATGTTGTCGCAAGCTTTGATTGCAGCGTCCTTTATGGCGTCCACAGAGCAGAACCACTGCTCGGTGGCGCGGTAGATGATGGGGTGCTTGCAGCGCCAGCAGTGAGGATAGCTGTGGGTGATCTTCTCGCTTGCCAGCAGAGCGCCTGCCGCCTCAAGGTCTCCGGGGATAACCTCGTTTGCGGCGGCGTAGAACTGACCGTCGTACTTTTCGTCGGTCATAACGCCCTTTGCGTTAACGGGAACGGGAACGCCGATGTCGGTAAGACCCTCGCGGTCATATTTGCGGCAGATGGCAAAGTCGTCCGCGCCGAAGCCGGGAGCGGTATGGACGCAGCCTGTACCCGCCTCCAGGGTGACATGCTCGCCGTTTAAAACAACGGAGTCTCTGTCGAAAAGGGGGTGCTTTGCTGTCATTAGCTCGAAATCCGCGCCCTTGAGCGTGGCAAGAGCTTTGCACTCGCTGTAGTCGATATTTGCCTGCTTGCAGACGTTTTCCGCAAGCTCCTTGGCAAGAATATATACCTCGCCGTTCGGCGCCTGAAGCAGAACATAGTCAAAATCGGCGTTTAGGCAGATTGCCATATTGCCGGGAATGGTCCAGGGAGTGGTTGTCCAAATAACGAAATAGGTTTTTGAAAGGTCGGCAAACTGCGAAAGCTTGCCCTTATCGTCGTGTACGGCGAATTTGACAAAGAGGGTGGTGCAGGGGTCGTCCTGATACTCGATTTCCGCTTCAGCCAGGGCGGTCTGGTCTGAGGGACACCAGTAAACAGGCTTCATACCCTTGTAGATGTATCCCTTTTCCGCCATCTTGCCGAAAACCTCGATTTGCTTTGCTTCAAAGTCCGAGGTCAGTGTAACATAAGGATGCTCCCAGTCGCCGATAACGCCAAGGCGCTTGAACTGCTCTCTCTGAGTATCAACAAAGTTGAGCGCGTATTCCTTGCACTTTTCACGGAATTCCGAGGTAGTAAGCTCGTCGCGCTTTATCTTTTTGTTCTTCAAAATGGCGCTTTCGATGGGCAGACCGTGTGTGTCCCAGCCGGGAACGTAGGGGGAGCAGTAGCCCGTCATATTGCGGTGGCGCACGATGATGTCCTTTAAGACCTTGTTCATCGAGTGACCGATGTGAATGTTGCCGTTGGCGTAGGGGGGACCATCGTGCAGAATGAAAAGGGGCTTGCCCTCGTTCTTTTTCATCAGCTTGTGATAAATGCCCTTCTCCTCAAAATCGCGCAGCATATCCGGCTCTCTCTTGGGGAGGGAAGCGCGCATAGGAAAGTCTGTTTGGGGAAGATTGACCGTTTTGTTGTAGTCCTGTGACATTTGGGTATAGCTCCTATCTTGTGTGGTTTTCCCTGGAACGGCAGGAATGGAAGGGGGCGCGGCACAGCGTTAGTATGCCCCGCCCCAAAAGTATTCTAGGTAGCCGGAAACAGCCCGCCCGGACGGCGCGCTATTTTCCAAAGCGCAGATTTTCAAAGCTGAACTGACCGTTAGTGCCGGCTGCTCCTTGAGCTTCAAAAAGACGGGTAGGCTCGCCGTCAGACTCGCCGGAGGGGGCAGCGCCGTCTGCTACCACGCGACCGATCTCCTTGCCTGCATCGACAGCGTCGCTCATGCGCTCAGCGGTGGTCTCAACGTTGCGGACCGTCTCATTGAAACTGTGCTCGAAAACGGAGGCTTCGCCGTTTGAGACGGGGAGGTTTTCAAGCTTCATGCCTTCAAGACCGTCAAGAAAGTTGAGCTGGCTTGCGCAAAGGGAGCGCATATTGTCTATGTACTGGGTGCTCTCGCGCTTTGCCTCAAGCAGGCGTGCCTCCTCAGTGGCGCGCTGTGTATATGCCTCACGGACGATGCGTTCCGCCTCGTCGCGCGCCTGGGCAAGCATTGCTTCTGCCTTTTCGCGCGCCTCCTGCTCGATTTGCAGGCTAAGCTTCTGCGCGGAAAGAAGGGTCATGCGCATGGAGTCCTCAGTGGCGCGATATTCCTCGACCTTCTCCACGAGAACCTTCATTTTTTTTGTAAGAGTTACGTTTTCCTTCGCCAGAGCCGCATAGTCACCCGCGGCTTCGTTAAGAAAATCATCCACGGCGGCCATGTCGTATCCGCCGAATACCGCTCTTTCAAAGGTTTTTTCCCTAAAATTCTGAGGTGTCAGCATATCCATTAGCCCTTTCTGTGTTTTGAAGGCGCTTCTGCTTCGGCGCGCTTCGGAAATGAGAAGTAAAGTCTGTTCGGTCTTTATAAGCCGTAAAGACTGCTGCTGTAATCAGTGCTTGCGTAATCGTCGAGCAAATCGCCGCTTATTTCTATGTTATACGGCGTTATTACATAGGTGTTGGCGGAAACGCGGCGGATTTTTCCGTTGAGCGCGTAGGCAACTCCGCTGAGAAAATCTATGAGCCTTCTGGCGGTGTCCTTATCGGTGCGCTCAAGGTTCATAACAACGGAGTGACCGCTGCGGATGTGGTCGGCAATATCAGCCGCTGCTTCAAAGCGCTCAGGCTCAACGACGAACATCTGCGATTGACTGCTCTGTCCGCCGAGGGAAACGACCTTCTCTCTTTTGGGTGCGGGGGCAGGGCGGGTTTCAAATTCCGCGTATGCGCCGCGGCGCTCAAAGGCTGGCGCATCGTATCTTCTTGCCGTTTCCGGCTGCGGCTGAGGACGCGGCTGCTCATGGGAGCATCCTGCATTTCATCGCCGAAATCGTCATACTCGCTGCTGCTGTATGGACGGGTGAGCTTTTTCAGCTCGTCAAATAGACCCATTGCTTTTCCTCCTGTATAATGAGCGGAACGCTCAAAGCCCGGGGATATTTTACCCGGAAATAGTCAGTCTAAGTCTTGGAATAGTCACGGGCGCCAAAAATCGCCGAGCCGACCCGAACCATGTTTGAGCCCTCGGCAATGGCGTCCTCAAAATCTCCGCTCATTCCCATAGACAAAAAATCCATAGAGACATTATCGTATTTTTTTGTTTGAATGTCAATAAAAAGCTGTTTCATGGCGGCAAAATAGGGGCGATTTTGCCCTTTAATTGTTGAAATGGGAGGTATTGCCATAAGTCCGCGGATGAAAACGTGGGTGAAATTACCTGCCGAGGCAAGAACCACCGGCAGCTCCGAGGAGCTAAAGCCGCTTTTTGACTCCTCCGAGGCTATGTTTACCTCCAGAAGCACCTGCTGGCATATGCCGAGCTTTTCGGCCTGAGCGTTGATGGCGGAGAGAAGCTCAATGGAGTCTACCGACTGGATAAGCTCACAGCGGCCGACAACATATTTGACCTTGTTTTTTTGCAGATGTCCGATAAAGTGGAGCGCCGCGCCCTCATACGCGCCCTGCTCCCATTTTTCGACAAGCTCCTGAACGCGGTTTTCGCCGCAGACGGTAACGCCGGCGGCGATTGCCTGACGCAGCCTTTCGGCGCTGTTCATCTTGGTCGCGGCAACAAGACATATCTCATCGGCGCTGCGGTCGCAGCGCTCTGCCGCGGCGGCAATGCGTTCTTTTACGCTTTTAACATTTTCGGCTATGACCATTTTTCCTCAGCCTCGCTTTTCAGAGCTATTTCATCAGCTTGCCGTCGTAAATCTCACCGTCGGTGAGGATGATCTCGTTGCCGACGCGCAGAGAGGCGGCATCCGCAGAGGAGACGGCAAGAAAGTATTCCTCTGTCTCCCATGCGATGGTGATGTATTTCTTCTCCGCCTGCAAGCCCGTCAGCGTATAGACGTATGGACCGCCCTCATCCGAACGCACTGCCTCGCGCGGAACGCGGATACCCTCGCGCGTGGCAAAGATTATTTCGGCGGTCGCGCGGCGGACGGAGAGCATTTCGGAGGTAAAGCGCGTGCAGCGGAAAAGCACGGTACACTCGCCCTTTTTAGGCGTGCTGATGCTTATAACGCTCGCTTCAATGGGCGCTGAGCAATATCGCCCGAAGTCCATCAAGGCGCTGCCGCCGACACGCAGGCGGGAGGCGTCCTCCTCGGAAATCACGGAGACGAAATACCATTCATAGGGTGAGACGAGCTTGCCTCGAACATCCTCGGGCAGCTCCTGCGGCGCTGATATGAGCTGCCGCAGCGCTTCGGGGTCAAGATTTGAAACATCGCGCGGACGGATATACTCATAGCCGTCGGGTGCGGAGGAGAAAAGCCCTGAAAAATCAGCGGTTATGGCAACGGTGTCCCGAACCGAGACTTGACGGAGATTGTTAAGCTCGGCGGTTATCAGCCGCAGGTCTACCTCGGTGGTTTCGATGTTGAGATTATCCATAACCAGAGAGCCGAGGTTTAAAGACGCTGCCGTGAGCCTGTCCGTCTCAGCTCTTGCCGCGGCGGCGGAAAGCTCTATAATGGAGTCTTTGATGGAGTCCTCGCGTCTGGAAAGGTTTTCGCTGTCGTCCACCTCGGAGAGAACGGACAGAATGTATTTTTGCTTTATTTCAAGCTCGCGTATCTGCGCGGCGCGCGAGAGCGCCTCCTCGTTTGCGTAGGCAACGGCTATCGTATCTCCCGCTGCGAGGAGAGCGCCGTTATCGGCGACAACGCTCAGATAGGTGTCACTGCTGGCAATCAACTGCTCGTCACGAACCACGATGCCCGTTGCCGAAGCGCTTTCGGTGAGTGAAATATAAACGGCGGGAGCTGTTCGCACGTCGTAGGTAATGCTGCGGACTATGTATACGCTGAGATAGGCAAGCATTGCCCCAAACAAAAGCAGGGTGACGAGCTTGGTCAGCATATCGGTTCGCTTCATCGCAAAAACTCCTCTCGCACGGAAAGCTCCCGCCTTTTCAAAGACCTGCTTATGTAGTCTCCGAAGGCTTAGACTCCCGCAGGTCTACCGCTGTGGCGGGCATTATGGTTGAAATAGCGTGCTTGTAGATCATCTGCTGCTTGCCGTCGGTTTCAAGGATAACCACGAAGCTGTCGAAGCTGCGAACGATACCCTTCATCTGGAAGCCGTTCATTAAAAAGAACGTCACCGTCTGCTTGTCGCGTCTGATCTGGTTTAACAGTGTGTCCTGAATGTTCTGTGTTTTCTGCATAGAATAACTCCCTTTCGGAGCGCACACCGCCATGATAATACCACGAACAGCCGCTCCATAAAATAGTGATTTTGAACAAATCCGCCGCTATCATGCAAAAACGAAGTGTTCAGGGCTTTATTCTAATTCTTTGCGTCAAAAAAGGCTGTCGAAAGCCGTCGCGCATAATCTAAATCTGGTTTTTCGTCCCAATATATCCAGTTGACCTTATCGCTGCGCCTGAGCCATGTGAGCTGACGCTTTGCATAGCGCCTGCTCTCGCGTTTTATCAGTTCAATTGCCTCGTCCCGGCTTATTTCGCCGCGAAGCGCGAGCGCTGCCTCCTTGTAGCCTATCGCCTGCATTGCCGTGCATTTTTCCGGAATGCCGGAGTCTAAAAGCGAGCGAACCTCGTCGAACAGCCCCGCTTCCACCATCTTATCAACGCGCTCGTCGATGCGGGCATACAGCCTTGCACGGTCTGAAAAGCTCAGCGCTATCGTAACGGCGTCGTAACGCGGGGGGGCTGCGCGGCTTTCCTCGTCGTGCTGCGTAATGGTCTTGCCCGTGAGCTTATATACCTCAAGCGCGCGCAAAAGGCGCTTTTTATCGGCGGGGTGGAGCTTTGCCGCGCGCCGGGGATCAAGCTCGGCGAGCATTTTGAGCATCTCCTCTCCGCCAACAGCGTCGTATTGGGCGCTAAGCTCCGCTCGCAAGGCAGGGTCGCTGGCGGTCTCGTCAAAATCTATGCCGCGCACCAGAGAGTCGATGTAAAGCCCTGTGCCGCCGGCAACGATGGGCAGCGCTCCACGGCGGAGAATGTCCTTCACGCAGCAGTCCGCGTCCTTAACATATTGGGCAACGCTGTAGCTTTCAGTCGGCTCGGCGATATCAACCATGTGGTGGGCGATACCCTGCGTCTCCTCCGGTGTTACCTTCGCTGTGCCGATATCCATTCGCCTGTATATCTGCATCGAATCTGCGGAAACGACCTCACCGTTGAGAGCTTTCGCCACGGCAACGGCGAGAGCGGTTTTGCCCGTTGCTGTCGGACCTGTTATTACTAATATTTTTGGCGTATTTGGCATATTGGCTCTTTTCACCACCGAAATCTGTTTATAAGCCCGAGCGCTTATAAAATCCTTGAAAATTCCTTGTCCAACTGCTTTTTCGTCATCTTAAAGGAAACAGGTCTGCCGTGAGGGCAGTATTTCACCTCTCCGGAAAGCACGCGTCCCGCTATTTGGCAAAGCTCCTCGTCCGTCGTTGTCCAGCCCGCCTTTATTGCCGCCTTGCAGGCGACGGTGTGCAAAATCTCATCCGCCGCGCCCTCGGCGTCCGCCCTTGAAAAGCGAAGCTTCCGGCAGATATCCTCAAGCATCGCGG
>SAMEA3663271__coassemble_581_pt1 | contig 10627 bp, 6 predicted proteins | sample SAMEA3663271__metabat2_low_PE_017 | metagenome-assembled genome bin SAMEA3663271 (sample SAMEA3663271) | pig gut metagenome | biome: pig gut; feature: pig-associated habitat; material: faeces | place: China | collected 2013 | reverse complement strand
AATGCCGACCTCTCTGCCGTCGGAAAAGGTCAGTGCTCTTGTTCTGTGCCTATCGTCCTTGACCATGCCCACAACGGGAATAAGCAAGCCGCACTCACGCAGGACAGACTCCGCCACTCCCGCGTGGAGGCTACCGCCGTCTATCAGCAGCAGATCCGGCAGCTTATTAAAGCGCTCGTCGCCGTCAAGAAAGCGCCTGAAGCGGCGCGTGAGAACCTCGCGCATACTGCCATAGTCATCCTGAGCAGTCAGTTCCTTTATCTTAAACTTTCTGTACTCGCGCTTGAGCGGCTTGCCATCAGCAAAGACGACCATTGAAGCTACGATTCCGAAGTTACCGGTGTTGGAAATATCGTAAGATTCAATACGGCTCGGAAGTGTGTCCATCTCCAGCGCGTCCTTGAGCCATTCAAGTGTTTTAAGGCGCTTTTGAGCCGCAGTGGTAACACGCTCGCTCTCCTCGCGCGCATTGAGCGCCGCCTTGTCGGTCAGGAGCTTTCTCTCGCCCCGCTTCGGAACTTCAACGTACACCTTTTTTCCCGAAAGCTCTGAAAGCAGACGCGCAAGCTCCTCGCAGTCGCCCGTATCCAACGGCAGGAGAATTGTTTTGGGGTATGCTCCGCGAAGGGAATAAAACTGCCGCACCAGCGCGGAAACCGCTTCTTCATCGCTTTCCAGCGGCTCATCCATTATGCGGTAGTCCTTATCCACCAGATTGCCGCCGCTGTAATGCAGAACGGCAAAGCAGCTTTTCGCTCCACGGAAAAAGCCAATCGCATCCGTATCCGAGCCTGCCGCACCGATGACGTTTTGACGGTTTTGCAGTCCGTCAATGGCACGCATACGGTCTCGCAGTTCGGCGGCGCGCTCAAAGCGCAGCTCCTCAGACGCCAAAAGCATTTCCTTTTCAAGCTCCGCGTGAAGCTCTGCGGATTTGCCGTTTAATATCATCTCCGCGTCACGAACGGCGCTTTGATAGCTCTCCAAAGATACATTGCCCGTACAGTATCCGCGGCAGTTGCCCATGTGATAATTCAGGCAGGGACGGGTCTTGCCGAAATCACGAGGAAATCTCCTGCCGCAGGTGGGCAGCTTAAGCGCCTTACTGAGCGTGTCTATGATGTTTTTGGACACAACCCGCCCTCCGTAGGGTCCGAAGTACCTCGCTCCGTCCTCGGCAACGCGATTTGCAATTGAAAAGCGCGGGTAATCGCTGTTTGTCTCCAGCCTTATATAAGGATACGCCTTGTCGTCGCGCAGCAAGATGTTATAATGCGGCTGGTGACGCTTGATAAGCGAGTTTTCCAGCACCAACGCCTCAAACTCCGACTCCACAACAACAACGTTAAAATCGCGCACCTTTTCTACCATTGCGGCAGTTTTCGCTTCATGCTCACCGCGAAAATAGCTGGATACGCGGTTTTTCAGCTTCTTGGCTTTGCCGACATAGATAACCTCGCCCGTTTCGTTAAGCATAAGGTATACCCCCGGCAAAAGCGGCAGCTTATTCGCTTTTTCTCTCAGCTCGTCAATTTGCAAGACTTTTCCTCCGCAAACGTTTTCAGCGGTGTGCCGCCGAGTATACACATATACTTTAACCGTATGCGGCAAAAAATGCAATAGTCCGGCAGCTATAATGCTTAAATACCGTAATTTTGAAAAAGAGCGCCCCTGCTGAGAGCGCTCTTTAGATGTTTAGTTTTCCTGTTTATTCTCAAGCACCTCACGAACGATGCTTTCGATGTCGGGGATAAGTTCCGCTTCGTCTTGGCTCTCATCCGCATTTTTTGCGCTTGGTTCAAATTCCATCAGCGCTGCAACGCCGTTTTTCCTTGCATTGCGCTTTTTGGCAGAGACTTTACGAGCTTTATTCTTTTTTTGCTTTGGCGTTTTTTCCTTTAAAGCATTTGAGGTCTTTCGCTTTATTTTCGGAAAACGCAAACGCACTTTTCTCGGCACTGTCTCTCCGCTGTCGATGGCTCTTTGCCTTTCGGCCTTCTTCTCGCGTCTTTCCTCACGAAGGTCATATCTGTGCTGCCACAAGTATTTGCCCCGCGCGGAAAGCTCCTTGAGTTTGACGCTCAAAAGCTTTATAAGCTTTACGATTATCACGGCAAGGCACAGCAGCGGAAAGATTGCCAGCAGCGCAATGATCACATACAGCCGCGCGATGTAAAGCTCGGTGAGACGCGCCGCGTTTTCCCAATAGGGGTAGACAATCGCCGTGTCGGATATGGAGCGCTCGCCGAAGTTTTTAAAGATGGAGAAAATACTTGCAAGGGAGTACCTGTCGCTGTTTTCTACAACAATGCCGTTGCTTCCCGCCAGTCCCTCGCTAAGCGTCTTTTCAGCAAAGCCGCTGATGGGATCAAGCATAACAAGCTCATACGAGGAGATATTGGCACTCTCCGTCTCATCATCAAGCTGTGAGGAGAACATGAATATCAGAGGAGTTTCAGGCGCGCAGCGCAATGAATACTTATCGGTTTCGCGCTCTATTACTCCGGCGATGTAGCATAGCTTGCCGTTTATATCCATCGTCATGCCGGCAAGCTGTGTTCCGCCGAACAGCTTCCATGCAAGCTCGCGGTCTATCACGACTCTGTCAGCCATAACGTCATCGTCGCTGATATAGTTGCCGCTCAGCAGCTCATAGGGGTGAAAGAGGAAAAAGCTCCCGCCAACGCCTATCGCCGTTGCCTCTGACGAGCCGCGCTCACCCTTGGCGGTAACAGTGGAGATGGTTGAATACGCATCTACCCAGCCGTCCTCATCGTTTCTCGTTTCAACACCCGCGTCAGCAAGCTTTTTGGGGAGACTGTCACGGAAGGAGCGGATCTCGCTAAGCGTCTTTTCATTTCCAACAGGGAAATAGCAGGACACCTGCGCAAAGCGCAGCTCACTCTCCCCGGTCCAAAACTCAGCAGCCTGCTGACTTAGCAGAGTTCCGCTTATTGCCCGGCAGCGAAGCAGGCAAATAACGATCAATGTTAAAAGCAGAGCGTTGACAGCGGCAACGGTGATGTATTTAAGCTTTTTAGTCACTATAACGCCCGCCTTTCATAACAGTGCTTCGCTTAGTCGGGCAGTCTTACAAGCATACCCGGCTCAAGCGGTTTATTTGAGGTAGTAATGACCATGTCGCTGTATGACAGTCCGCCGGATACCGCGCAGCGCACGTCATCTTTAGCTTGAACCTTAACATCGACCCTCTGCGCAACATAGCGGTTTCCGAGAGGGCTGCTCTTTGAGACGACCACGAGCACAAAATCGCCGTTGTTATCCGTCCTCAGCGCACTGTTGGGAACAATGCTCTCATAATTGCCGCCGCGTTCGCCTATTGAAACGCTAAGCTGTGAGCCGCTATCGACCTCGCCTTCAAGCTTAAACTGCAAAAGCTTGTTTGTTCCGGGGTTTTGCGGATCTGTTTTAATGCCGACCAGAGTAGCTGTGACTTGTCTTCCCCAGTACCCGCCGGACACCTCCGCCTGATCGCCGACCTTTACCTTTTTGCTCTGCTCCGTGGTAACGGAAAAGCTTATTCCATAGCCTCTGTCGGGAACCTCAATGGTCATCAGAGTGCTGTTGGAAGATGCGGTATTTCCCGCTGTTATCTCAATAGACTTTACAATACCGTTGACAGGGCTTGTAACACTTGCGCCTGAGCCGCCGCCTTGCAGCGCGTAAAGCTCCGCTTTTCATTTATTTTTTCCCTATCCGCTTGAAGCTGAATGTCCTCCTTCTGGTCTGCCTTCTGAGCATCGGCAAGGGCATTTATTGCCGCTTCAAGCGCATCCTGCTTTGCAGCAAGACCGCTTTTCAGAGTCTTATAGGTGGTCTGTTTTTCTTTTAATTCCGTTACCGCTTCATCGCAGTCGCTTTTATAGCGTTCAAGATCGATCAGCTTATCCTTTGCCTCGCTTAGTCCTGAAGCTGACTTTGCAGCATCAAGGGCAAGCTTTTTGGGGTTTACAGCGGCGTAAGCATCAACCATTTTTTTCATGTGATCGACATTGATGCCCCTCGGCGGCTGGATGGCTTTGGCGAAAAGCGTGACCTCACCATTTTCTCCGCTCTCAGCGGAAAACGTCTCAACCGTCAGCTCTCTAACGGATACGCTCTCAAGCTCCGCCTGGGCGATTAGCAGCTTGTAGCGTTCAACAAGCGCTTCCATGTAGACGTCGCGCTGCGCGTTCTGCTCGTCCCTTTCCGTGACCTCATTGCGCTCCATCCAGTCGTTGGTTTCCTCGACAAGGCGTTCGTACCATGTGCCGTAGATAAGGTAGACCGTGTCGTAATCCTTCTGCGCTTTTTCAAGGTCTGCGACGGTCGCTCCGCCTGACGCCGCTTCAAGCTTGGCTATGAAATCCTCTTGGTTTTTAACTGCTTTCTCAGCATTGTCCGCTCTTGTCTCCGCCTGCGAAATCATTTCATCGGTGACATTGTTTTTCTCCATGTCAGCCTTATGCTCGTCAAGCTCCCGCTGCGCGTTTTCGATTGCTCTGTTTTCCTTTTCATATTCGCCGTTGCTGGCATCCACCAGCTTGAGCCTATATTGCAGCATCAGCTCATCAAGCTCCTGCTGTGCCAGCTTGATATCCTCACTCTCGGCATCCGCAAAGAAAAGCAGGGTATCGCCGACCTCAACCGTGTCTCCGACCTTTACGGGCACGGAATCAACCTTGCGTGTCTGCTCGCTTTTGACCTCATAGCTCTCATTCGCCGAAACAACGCCTGTTCCGCGAATTCTTACGTCAAGCTGTCCTGACTGTACTCGCTCTGCCGCGACCTCCGGCAGCGAGCGGTTCATAATGGTATTGGAAAAGAAGGTCAGAACAAGCATGACCGAAAGAAATATTATCGCCGCGTTTTTCACCCAGCCTCTTTTTTTAACCTCTTGCATAAGCTGACCATCCTTTCAAAAAATGCCGAAAATTGCAGATAAATCCGCTAAATCAGCCCTTAACCGAGCCAGAATGTGTAATTCCCTCAACCAGTGCCTCCTCACCGTGGAGGAACAGCAGCAGTGACGGTATCATATAAATCGTTGCAACGGCAAAGGCTATACCAACCTCGCCGGTGTTGATCGTTGATAAGAAAACGGACAACGGCTGCTTTTCCATGTTGGGCAACAGAATGAGCGGCTGCTCAACCATATTCCAGTAATCAATAAAGACCAGAATTGCAATGGAATAAAGCGCGCTGCGGCACTGGGGAATACATATTTTCGTAAAAATGTTCCACTCGCTCGCTCCGTCAAGCTTCGCCGCCTCAATCAGCGAAACAGGTATTCTTCGCATGAATTTTGTCAGCAGGAACACCGAAAACGGCGCGAACGCCCCGGGAAAAATAATCGCCCAGGAGGTATTTAAAATGCCCAGCCAATCGGAGACGAGGTAATTCGGCACCAGCGTTACCTGATATGGCATCAGCATAAGGATAACATAGAAAAAGAACAAAAACGACTTAAATTTACCCCTATAGCGTGTAAAGCTGTATGCCGCGAGCGACGCGACCCCAACCTGAAGCAGAACGATAGGCACTACCAGCAGCACCGAATTCCAGAACTTCAGCAAATAGTCGGGGCTTTTCAGCAGCGCGGTGGCATACTGCGTGAAAACGACCTTGTCGGGAATGAATTTTAGGTTCACCTGCTCGGAAATGAAGGTCTTGCTATCAGACGACGCATTCTGGAACACAGCGCCGTAGTTTGCGGATATTTCCGACTGTGACATAAATGAGTTTGTTATTGTAAGTACGGTTGGCAGCAGAAAGGCGATGGCGAAAAACGCAGCCAAAAGAGTAAGCGCGCCTCTGCCGAAATAGCGTTTTTTGTTCATCCCTCCACATCCTTTCCCAGCTTGTCCTCAAAGACGAACAGCAGCGCAATGATAACCACCATGACCAGCGCCATGACAACCGCTGCGGAGGAAAGCTTCTGATAATCGAGGGATTTAAAGGTGTTGTTCATAAAATGCTGAAGCATATACAAGCTTTCGACAGGATAATCGCCCGTGAGCAGGAACACCTCTCGAAAGACCTTAAACGAGTTGATAAGCGAAAGTATAGTGACGAAAAGTATCGTCGGAGAAAGGTATCGCAAGGTAATATGCTTAAACTTGAACCACGGCGTCGCGCCCTCGATATCCGCCACCTCGATAAGCTCTCTGGGGATATTGTTGAGTGCCGCCATAAATAAAATCATAAAGTATCCAAGATTTTTCCACAGGAATAAAATAACGACAACGACCTGAGCATATTGGGATTTCAACCAGTCAATCTTGTCCACTCCGAAGTTGGAAAAAAAGTCGTTGACCGTGCCGTTATAGCTGAAAAGCACCTGCCAGATAAGAACGACCGAGGCTACCGGTACCATCATCGGGCTGAGAAAGAAGGTTCTGAACTGGCTTTTAAGCGGTATTCTTGCCTCAAGCATCTGCGCAAGGAGAAAAGAAAGCACAACAGCCAGCGGCACCGCTACCGCAGAAAAGCTTGCCGTATTCTTCGCCGCGGTTTTGAACGCCGAGTTTTTAAACAGTGCAACGAAGTTATCAAGAAAAACAAATTCGTGCTGAATGGGATTGTTTATCAAAGAGTAGTACACGATGACAAAAAAGGGCAGGATAAAGAAAATACCAACTCCGATAATGCTGGGTGAGAGAAAGGCAAGGTCACGCAGACGCTCCCTTTTTCGCTCGCTCAGAGAGAGCCACCATTGCTTCAAGCTTTCTCTTTTCAGCTTTTTAGGCAGTTGCCGCAGTTTTATCATCGAATCATCTCTTTTCTTCCGAAAAGGGCGCACATTATGTGCGCCCTTTTGTTATTGCTCAGGGGCAGGCTTATCTCTGTTCGTTTATGTAGATACTCATGCGGCTCTGGATAATATCCGCTGTCTGGTCAACGGTCTTTTCGCCGGCAAAGAAGTATTCCGCTTCCTCGGTAATGATATCTGCAAGGCTATTATCAAGAGAAGCGCATTTGGTGACCGAGTCGATCATAGCGAGGAATTGGTCTGCCTCCTCCTGAGTAATTGCATAGAATTCGATCACCTCTCCGTTGCCGTAGCTCATGCTGCCGTGGGAAACGGGAACTCTGTTGCCTTCGGCATCAGTGGTGTATTCCTGCTTCATTGCCTCGGCGAGTTTTTCGTCAAACTGCTTTTGTATGATCGGGAAATACCACTGATCCTCCTGCATTTCATCAGAGATCAGTCTGCGCAGGAACTGCCATGCGCCGTCCTTGTTCTTGCAGCTTGTGGTCATTGCCATGCCGCCGTTGAAGTAAGCTATGTTGCCGTTTCTGTCGGCGCTGGGCATACCCTTAAAGGTAACTCTGCCGCCAAAGGTCGCCTTGTAATACTGGAAGCTGTCAAAATCGCTTGCAGAGAAAAATTGAAAAAGCTGTCTGCCCTCGCCGATGAGAACCGCAGGCTCTACCCAGTCTTCGTAATTTGTAGAGCTTTCAAGCTCCTCATCACTGGGGAAGGTCTTTGCAAACTCAAGCAGACGCTTGAAGCCATCGGAATTGAAGCTGCATTCGCCGGTATTCCAATCCATGTATTCTTCCATGTTCAGCATGAGGAAGCTTTGAAGGATGTTGCCGCGGCTCATATACATACCAAAGGGCAAATCGGCGTCCGGATGCTCCTGAAGTATAGCCTGCATTTCTTCCATTGTCCAGCCCATTTCCGTTCCCGCAACATCGGGAGAGGCAATGATGGAGACAACGGAGAAGCCGCTGGCGAGCTGATAAAGCTTTCCGTCCGTCTCAGCCGCCTTGATTATGCTTTGAACGAAATCGCTTCTGTCAAAGTCGGGGTCGCTGTCTATGTAGGGATAGAGATCCTCAAGCAGTCCCTTGGCGGCATACTGCTCGCCGGGAAGCTGAGAAACATCAATAATGTCGGGGACATGACCGGAGATTATCTCGGTGTTGAACTTGGTAATGCCGGCAGTCCAGTCTTCCTCGGTGTTGTACTCGGAGTAGTCTTGAACCTCGATGCGGTAGTCGGGGTTGCTCTTATTGAACTTTAGTATCTCATTTTTTACATTGTAATCAAGATACATGGTTGCCATGGTAATGGTGGTCTTTTGCTTTACCTCGTTGGCAGGAGTCTTTACAAGAGTTACGATTTCATAATTCGGACCGTCGTCACTTCTCCAGTCTCTGGTGACGGCAAATACGGTGCCGTCATCAAGAAGGGTGCTGTACTCAATGTTGTCGCCGTCGATATCACAGTTGAGCCAGTTGAGGATTTTTGTGGAGGTTTCGGTTTCAAGATCATAGCCCCAGAGAGAGGAGCTTTCACTGTAACAGAAATCGTACATATTGCCGCCGGAGCTTGTTCTCCAAATAGAATCGGATATCTTATACTCAGCGCCCCAGCTTTTGCTTGCTGCGTCAATGCTCTTGAGAACTCTTTCGCCGTTTCCGTTGTTGGTTGCAATGCCAACAATGCCGCCCTTAGTTGAAATAAAGGAATCGACCCAGCCGTCAACGCTCAGCTTGAACTGATACTCGCAGTTGTTGTTGGCAACGAAAATGGAACTGTTGCCGTCGCTTATGTAAAGGTTGCCCTCGCTGTCGGTCGCCATGTCGCTGACATAGAATCTGTAATACATGGCATCCTCTCCATCGGGAGCTTCTATGTAGGGAGTGAGATCCAGCTTTCCTATTTCAGCGCCCGTGGCAGAGAGCTTGCGGATGATGTTTTCGGTCTTATCCTCAACATAATACTCCCACGGGTCCTGCGTGTTCATATCAAAGCCATCGGGAAGATCAAAGATCGTCTGGTTAATGCTTTCGGACACCCAGATATTTCCTTGTCCGTCCGCACATATCTTGTTTAGGTTGGCATAGGAATAGTCACCCTCGGGAGCAGTGGGAGAAACATAGTCAACAAGCTCGGTGAAGCCCGTTCCGTCCATTTTCACGGAAAAAAGGCGGTAAACATAGTTTACATCAAAGTCCATGGGTTCCTCCGCGGAAGTCTCCTCAGCAGGGATATCGGAGCCTGTGTCCCTCGCGAATTCATCTGAGTATAAGCTCTCATAGTAGGCGTTCATCTCGTCAAGCTCCTCGTCAGTAACGCGGGTGCCGTCAGAGTGAACGGGAATATACGACGAGAAGTAAATCGTGTCGCCAACGCAGGAAAGATTGCTCATGTCCTGCACCTGCTCATCAAGCTTTGTATAGCTGGGTACATATACATAGCCTGAGGAAGCGGAGCCGGAGTCGCCCCCATTTGTTTGCTTGCCGCAGCCGGACATCAAGCCCATCATCAGCATAAGCGCCAAAACAGCGGCAACAGCTCTTTTTGTTCTTACTTTTCTCATACTTCACCTCATAGATGTTCGTTGTGTATTATTGGTATTAGTACGGTTGCCAATATAACACTTTATATAGTGCTTGTCAAGCACTGCTCTAACAAAATGTTCACTATTCATACACAGTTTGTTTATATTTTTGTATGACGCGCTTCTGTGAAAAAAGTTCCAAATAATGTTGATAATAACCTCAGATTGTTTTAGGCTAAAAAGCATAACCCTTTGGTAATTTAAGTAAAACACTTTCTTTACGCATATAAATATGAAACATCCCGCTATATTAACACATATTTGCGACCGATTTGTGCATTATCACGAAAACGCCTCAGAGCTATTACTTGACATAACTCCCTTTACCTGTTAATTTAAAATCAAGTAGCAAATCATCTTCGCAGCGCCGTAGGTTCATCCGGCTCTGCGCAGCCATTCAGATGAACAACAGGAGCCTCTATGAAGTCAACCTCTCATTTCGCAATAGGACACTTTCTTTACGCAGCCATGCAAAGCCGCGGCATCAATCTTAACCGCGTTGCCTTTGTATACGGAAACATCGCACCGGACTATGACCCCAACCTGCTCTTTCCCACCCATTTTTCAAAAACCTGTGAGCGCAGGATAAGCGAGATTGCCGCCGAGCTTAGCGAGCTTCCGCTGGAGAAGCACGGCAGAGTCGGTGCAGAATACTCCAAGCAGCTTGGAATACTATGCCATTTTATCTGCGACTATTTCTGCCGCGCGCACAATAAGGATTTTGAAGGCGGCTTGAAGCATCACGCCTTTTATGAAAACAGGCTGGACTTTTATCTCCGCAAAAGCTGTTTAAGGATTTTTGATATACACGATGACACAATGCCCGTGCTCTCCCCCTCTGCCGCCCGTTTGACTGATGACATCGCTAAAATCAAGAGCGAATACCTCTCCGCGCCCCACACTCTGGAGACAGATCTTGATTATGCTTTCCGCGTTTGCCTGCAAGCTATTTGCAGTCTTGTGCTTATGTCCCAGCAGCTCGATGCAGTGCACGTCGAGTTGTGGCTTGAGGATCTCATCGCCCAGCTCAAAGGCTATGCCACCGGCAACAGTCTCGTTTTTCGTATGTTCTTTTACAAAAACCGCCACAGCAACATTTTCTTTCTGCCCGATCTTATGCCGCCGATTTACGCAGGCTGAGCGCAAAGCAGGAAGAATTTTAGATGGTCAAATTATGTGAGTATTTCAAATATTGAACAGTTTTAAGTATTTTTGAGAGTTTTTAAAAGTTAAACGAGTTAGCAATATGAGAGTATAGGCAAGCAGTCAAA
>SAMEA3663271__coassemble_577_pt1 | contig 10673 bp, 9 predicted proteins | sample SAMEA3663271__metabat2_low_PE_017 | metagenome-assembled genome bin SAMEA3663271 (sample SAMEA3663271) | pig gut metagenome | biome: pig gut; feature: pig-associated habitat; material: faeces | place: China | collected 2013 | reverse complement strand
TTGTTATAGGTCGGCTCGTTTGCGGGGTCTTCAAGGTCAAGACCCTCGTGGGAGAGATGCCAGATGTTTTTGTCCTTTGAATAGTTGGTTTCACGGTTTATTTTAAGAGGAATGTTGTGAGCCTCGGCGTATTCGATTTCCTCCTCACGACTCTTGATGCTCCACTCTCTCCAGGGGGCAATTATCTTCATCTGAGGAGCAAGAGCCTTGACGGCAAGCTCAAAACGCACTTGGTCGTTGCCCTTGCCGGTGCAGCCATGGCAGATCGCATCCGCGCCCTCCTTGAGAGCGATGTCAACAAGACCCTTTGCTATGCAGGGACGTGCGGTTGCCGTTCCGAGAAGATAGGTTTCATACTTTGCGCCAGCCTTGATGGTGGGGACAATGTAGTTTTCGCAGTAGTCGTCGATGAGGTCGAGAACATAGAGCTTGCTCGCGCCTGTTTTAAGAGCCTTTTCCTCAAGACCCTCAAGCTCGTCCGCCTGACCGACGTTGCCGGAAACGGCGATGACCTCGCAGCCGTAATTCTCCTTTAACCAAGGAATGATAATGGATGTATCTAGACCGCCGGAATATGCCAGCACGCATTTTTTGATTTCGCTCATTTTTATTTCCTCCAAACAATTTTTATCTTATGCTCGGATTATAACACCGAAGATTTGCAAATGCAATAGTCAAAATGCAAAAATATTTACTGTTTGGTGAATATTATTTAGAATAATCACGGAATAGTGAATAAACTTACGCATATAATGAATATTTGCATTTGAAGGCGAGAGGTGATAATATATGCACATATGATTTCACGCTTTAGTGCGGCGAGGAGAGATAAATAATGTCCATAGAACGAGGCAGAGCGTATTTTCGCGCATTGGGAATAGAGGACAGGGTGCAGGAATTCACCGTTTCCAGCGCCACTGTTGAGCTTGCGGCGCAGGCGCTGGGCGTGGAGGCTCAGCGCATTGCCAAAACCCTTTCATTTATGGTGGACGGAAAGCCCATTCTTGTTGTCGCGGCAGGCGATGCGAGGATAGATAACCCCAAATACAAGGCAAAGTTTGCAACAAAGGCAAAAATGCTGACGCCCGAGGAGGCGGAAACACTGATAGGTCACGCTGTTGGCGGCGTTTGCCCGTTTGGAATAAACGACGGTGTTGATGTATATATAGACAAGTCGGTGCTTCGTTTTGAAACGGTGTTTCCCGCCGTCGGCAGCTCAAGCAGCGCCATTGAGCTTACGACAGACGAGCTTTTCCGCTATTCCAATGCCATTGAATGGGTAGATGTCTGCAAGCTGCCGGAGGGCTGAAATGAGTGCCTGTCGTCTTTGCCCGCGAATGTGCGCGGTTGACCGCGCGGCGGGGGAGAGGGGCTTTTGCGGGCAGGGTGACGAAATTGTTATAGCCCGTGCCGCCCCGCATTACGGCGAGGAGCCGTGCATAAGCGGCGAATGTGGCAGCGGAACGGTCTTTTTCAGCGGCTGCAATATGCGCTGCGTGTTTTGCCAAAACAGGGAAATAAGCCGCGGGGGCGTTGGAAAAGCGGTCAGCGTTTCGCGTTTGGCGGAGATTTTCGACGAGCTTCAAGAGATGAATGTGCATAACCTCAACCTCGTAACTCCAACGCATTTTGCCGATAAGATCGCACAGGCGCTTAAAATATCCCGACCTAAGATACCGGTTGTTTGGAATTCAAGCGGCTACGAAAGTGTGGAAACGCTGCGAATGCTGGAGGGGCTGGTGCAGGTGTATATGCCCGATTTGAAGTACAGCTCCGCCGCCGCTGCCGGTCGGTATTCCAAAGCGCCCGATTATCCGCAGATTGCGAAGGCGGCGATTTTGGAGATGTACCGACAGACGGGAAGCTGTGTTATGGACGAAAACGGTCTGCTCAAAAGCGGCGTTTTGATACGCCACCTCATTATGCCCGGCAGACTGGATGATGCCTTTGACGTTATCGACTGGATAGCTGAAAGCTTTCCGCAAAACTCGGTACTGCTGAGCCTGATGAGCCAGTTTACGCCGTTGGCGGATAAGCGGAGGTATCCTGAGCTTTCGCGGACGCTAACGAGCGAGGAATATGACCGCGCGAAGAGCTATCTGATGCTTTCGGGCATTGAAAACGGCTATTTTCAGGAGCTTTGCTCGGCAACTGACGAGATGATACCGAGCTTTGACGGTACCGGCACTTGAGCCTGTGCAGCCGTTAGTGTCAACACCAAAAGCTTCATAGCGCAAGAAAAGCTTGGGTATATTTTCTGTTGACAAAAGCTTTTACTGTGTTATAATGAGCGCAATAAGAAAAAGGCTGTGACAAGGAATAGTAAGCGCCGAGTGATTTGCAGAGAGGGGTCATTTTGCTGCAAGACCCTATGAGCGGAGCGCCGAAGCCGCCTTTGAGCTGTGGACGGAAAGCGGATTTTCTCCGCAATTACTCTCCATCGGAAACTCCACCGTTACCCGGAGCGCGGTATACGATTTTTCAAGTACCGTAATGAGTGCGGAGACTCAGGCTCCGAATTTAGGTGGTAACACGGACGTTCAGTTCGCCCTAAGCATATTCAGAAGAATATGCTTAGGGCGTTTTTGGTTTTATTAAGTAATTCAAATGCGTTCAACGCAGGGAGGACAAGAAAATGAGAAGCTTTACAAAATCGACAAAGCTCGATAATGTTGCATATGACGTGCGCGGTCCGGTTCTCGACGAAGCTATGGCAATGGAGGCTGCCGGCGCGAAAATACTCAAGCTCAATATAGGAAATCCCGCCACCTTCAATTTTGAAGCGCCCGACTGTATAGTAAACGAAATAGCGGATAAGCTCACAGCCTCGGAGGGCTACTCAAACTCAAAGGGGATTTTGGAAGCGCGCGAGGCTATTGTGCAATACACGCGCTATAAGGGCATTGAGGGCGTCACCGCTGAGGATGTTTACACGGGCAACGGCTTGTCTGAGCTTATAAATATGTGTATGCAGGCTCTGCTCGATAACGGCGATGAGATCCTCATCCCCTCGCCCGATTACCCGCTGTGGACGGCGACAGCCACCCTCGCGGGCGGTAAGGTGGTTCATTATATCTGCGATGAGCGCAGCGACTGGATGCCCGATGTTGCCGATATCCGACGCAAGATAACGCCGAAGACCAAAGCAATTGTAATCATCAACCCCAACAACCCGACCGGTGCGCTTTACAGCCGCGACGTTCTTGAACAGATAGCTCAGGTGGCGCGCGAAAACGATTTGATGATTTTTGCCGACGAGATCTATGACCGCCTGCTGATGGACGGCGCGGAGCACACCTCAATCGCGGCGATTGCGCCGGATCTTTTCGTTGTAACCCTCAACGGACTTTCAAAGTCGCACCTTATCGCCGGCTACCGCGTTGGCTGGATGAGCCTTTCGGGTGACAAGGAGAGCGCAAAAAGCTATATCGAGGGGCTTAATATGCTCTCGTCCATGCGCTTATGCTCCAATGTTCCGGCGCAAAGAGCAATAAAGCCCGCGCTCGCCAACCTGGATGCTACAAAGGCTCTGCTCTTGCCGGGCGGACGAATTTACGAGCAGCGCAACGCAGTTTGTGACGCGCTTGATAAAATAGACGGCATCAGCTATGTGCGTCCGCGCGGCGCGTTTTATGTGTTTCCCAAAATAGACGCAAAGCGCTTTAACATCACAAACGATGAGCAGTTTGTGCTGGATTTTCTGCGCCAAAAGCACGTTTTGCTGGTGCATGGCGGCGGCTTTCACTGGGAGCAGCCCGACCATTTCCGCATTGTTTTCCTGCCGCCGGTGGAAACGCTGTATGAGTCTATGCAGAAGCTCGGCGAATTCTTGGAGGACTATCACCAAAGCCTATAAGCTTGACAGCGTGTGCGCCTGTTGTCATAATAAGGCTGGGACGGAGAGAACAAATCTTTTCCGACCCGTGTCACACTGTGAGGCAGGTGAGAGAAACGCGCAAGCTGGCAACAGCCGCCCTGTCCTTTTCGGGCGCGGTTTATCTGTCACATTATCTGCTTCCCCGCGGTCTTTGGATAGCGACTGCGGGGACGCTTGCGCTTATAAGTATAGCGCTTGCCTTCGCGCTTCGCGGGGAAGTAAGACTCCGCGCACTGCTTATCGGCATTGCCGCGTCGCTGGGGCTTTGCGTATGCAGCATTCATTATGAAATGTATAACGCGGCGGCAGCAGAGCTTACCGGCACGGAGCGAATCATAAGCGCCGAGCTTTTGGACTATCCGAGGGTGGAGGAGACATATTCCTCACTTGAGATGAAGCTCATAGGCGAGGAGCTGCCGCACTTAAAGGCATATATGTATTCCTATGATTTCGACCTCTCCGCGCTGAAGCCCGGCGATATCATAGAAATAAACGCAAGGCTTCGCTCGGCGGATATGCGCAGGGGAGAGGCATATGACCGCTATAATGCCGAGGGCGTGTACCTGCTGGCAACGGCAACAAGCGAGCCGCGCCTTGTAAGAGAAAGCCCGCTTTCATTTATGCGTTTATTGCGTTCGTTTGCAAGAGCGGTTGAAAGCATTGCGCAGACAGTCTTTTCCGAGAGAACCGGGGCGCTGATGACGGCGCTTTTGACCGGCAACAAATCACTGCTTTATGATGATGAGAGGCTCTATGCCGATATGTCGCGGGCGGGGATTTTGCATATCGTCGCCGTGTCGGGTATGCACGTTGCCTTTCTTGTCGGCTTTATCAAAAGCCTTGTGAGAAGAAAGCGTCCCGCGGCGCTTTTAGCGATAATCGCCGTTTGGCTGTTCGTCCCGGTTGCTGGGTCGTCGCCTTCTGTTGTACGCGCCGCTTTTATGCAGAGCACGGTGCTTGCAGCGCCGCTTTTGCGCCGCGAGAACCTCACTTTCGGCAATTCTGGCGCTGCTGCTTTTAATCAATCCTGACGCCTGCGCTTCGGTGAGCCTGCAATTGTCTATCCTCGCAATGCTGGGTATACTGCTGGTAACGCCGCGCGTTTACGCGGGGCTGATAGGGGGAAAGCGGAGCAAAAAGCTTCTTTGTGCTTCACGCCCGGCGCGTGCTGCCGGCAAAGCTCTTATCGGCGTGTGCGCGTCCTTTTCGGCAACCGTAGGCGCTTTGATTTTTTCAACGCCCGTTGCAGTGCTGCATTTCGGCTATATATCCATAATAGGCATTGCCGTCAATATAGTAATATTCTGGCTGGTGTCCGCCTGCTTCATATTGGGCTATGCCGCCTGCCTGCTGGGGCTTTTATGGCTGCCGCTTGGCGAGCTTCTCGGCGCACCGGTGAGTTTCCTTTCGGGGCTTATCATATACGTTGTCGAGCTTGCAGCCAAGCTTCCGTATTCCGCTGTATATACAAGCGGAACGGTGTTCGGACGGTGGCTGATATTAGTTTACATAATTTTTGGCGTATGCTATGTGTTCCGACGCAAGAGCGGATTTCGCCCAACCTTGCCTGTTTGCCTTTCGCTTTGCTCGCTCTGCGCACTGATTGTTATTACGGAAATACGTCTTTTAATGCAGCCGTCCCGCGTGACCGTGTTGGATGTGGGGCAGGGGCAGAGCATCATCGCAGTCCACGGGCGCGAGACCGTGCTTATAGACTGCGGCGGCAAGGGAGAGACAAACGCCGGAGAGCTTGCGGCAGCAAAGCTTCTTGGCGAGGGACGTCGAAGCGTTGATGTGCTCGCGCTGACGCATCTTGACGACGACCATGTAAACGGCGTGCTGCGGCTAATCAGCCGCGTAAATGTCAAGACCCTGCTGCTTCCGCCCAGGGACGACGAGCATGGCGAGGATTGGGACATAATCACGCGCTTTGCCCGCGAGAGCGGCGCAGAGGTTGACATAATTTATGATGATGCGCGCTGCACCGTTGGCGCCATGAGCCTTGAGATATATGCCGTGCTGAGCGGGAGAGAGCCGGGGCTTATCTATCTTTGGAGCGACGGAGACGCGCAGATGCTGATAACGGGCGATGCCTCCGCCGCCGAGGAGCGGCGCTTTTTGAAAACGCATAAGTTGCCCGAAGTGGAGCTATATGTAGTCGGACATCACGGGTCGAAGCATTCAAGCTGTGAGGAGCTGCTTTCTGCGCTTTCGGCGGAAAAGGCGGTCATTTCTTCGGGCTATAATACATACGGGCATCCTGCGCCGGAGACACTTGAGCGGCTTTGTTGCGCGGGCATGGAAATTTACAGGACGGATGAGAGCGGCAATATCAGCTTTGTGTTTGAATAGGGGGATATAATGGCGAAGGACGCAAAAAAACAGAAGACCGATTATGCCGCCGAGCTTCGTGCTCTTAAGGCAGAGGGACCCGGCAGACTCTATCTGCTCTGGGGCGCGGAGGACTATCTGCGCGAGTGCTTTTTAGAGGAGCTGAAGCGCCGGTGCGGGGTTTCACAGTCAGACTTTAACTATCACCGCCTAAGCGTTTCTCCCTCGGATATACGCGAGCTTCAGGAGGCTGTGGACGCAGTTCCGTTTATGGGCGAGCGCACTTTCATTGAGCTGCGCGATTTTGACCTTAACGCCTGCCGCGACGAGACGGCGGAAAAGCTTAGCGCCCTGCTTTCAGATATTCCCGACTATGCGACCGTTGCTATATTGCTGCCGTTAGGCTATGAGCCGGACGGCAGGCTGGCGGTAATCAAAAGCATTAAGAAGCTGGGCAGCGCCCTTGAGTTTACCGCCCAGCCGCAGAGCCTTTTGTTTAACTGGATAACGCGCCGCTTTGAGTCGATGGGCAAAAGCATAGGTCGTGCTGAATGCGAAAGGCTTATCTTCACCTCGGGCGAGCTTATGACGGGGCTGATACCGGAAATCGAAAAAATAGGCAGCTATGCAAAGGGAGAGTCTGTAACGGCGGAGGATATTGACAAGCTTGCCCAGCGGATTCCGGAGGCAAGCGTCTTTGAAATGACGGACAGACTTGCCGAGCGGCGCTTTGACGAGGCGGCGGCGCTGCTGGCGGAGCTTTTGCAGTCCGGCGAGCACCCGATAAAGCTGCTTGCCATGATAGGCTTTCAGCTTCGCAGACTATACGCAGCGCGGCTCGCGCTTGATGAAAAGCTCGGGCGAGACTATGTTATGGAATGCTGCAAAATAAGCTATCCCTATCTGGCGGATAAGCTGCTTAGCTCCGCGCGCGGCTTTAGCGCGGAGCAGCTTGCAGATGCCATTGAGCTTTGTGCGCAGGCGGATTATCGCATGAAAAGCTCCTCGGAGGATGACGAGGACATTTTAAAGGAACTGCTGCTTCGTGTGGCAGTGGGTGAGAAGCGATGATAAAGCTTAAAGAGGTCGTTGTAGTTGAGGGACGCTACGACAAAAACACTCTCAGCCAGATACTTGAGGCGACGATCATTGAAACCCACGGCTTCGGTATTTTTTCTGACAAGGAGCGGCTTTCCATGCTTCGCCGCCTCGCGGAAACGCGGGGACTGGTGGTGATGACCGACAGCGACGGCGCGGGCTTTATGATACGAAACCATTTAAAGGGCGCCATTGACCCACAATATGTAAAGCACGCCTACATTCCCGATGTTTTGGGAAAGGAAAAACGAAAAAGCTCTCCCTCGAGGGAGGGAAAGCTTGGCGTTGAGGGCATGACGAGAGAGGTGATCTTGCAGGCGCTGAGCCGGGCGGGAGTTGCCTTTGACGAAACTGAAAACCCGCCCGAAAGCGAGCCGATAACGAAAACAGATCTCTACGAGCTGGGGCTGAGCGGCGGCAGCGGAAGCGCCGAGAAGCGGCAAATGCTTATAAAGCAACTGGGACTGCCGGAGCGCTTGACGAGCAACGCTCTGCTTGAGGTGCTAAACGCGCTGATGAAAAGAGAGGACTTTTTCGAGCTTTTTGACGAAAATGGCAGTCTAAAGGCAAAATAATGTGAGGAAAAAGCTTAAACATAATAAATAATTGTGGCGCACTACAGCATCTTGTGATACAATATTCAAAAGTGGGCAGATGTTGACCGGTATGGTTGAAATTGCCAACTATTAACAAACCGTTAGAGGAGTGCTTGTATGAGATGTCCGTTTTGCGGCTATGCCGAAAGCAAGGTTATTGATTCCCGTCCTGCCGAGGAGGGCGCAACAATCCGACGCCGTCGTGAATGCCTTGCCTGCCAAAAGAGATTTACGACCTATGAAATTATGGAGCGCTTGCCGCTGGTAGTCGTTAAGAGGGATGGCAGCCGCCAGACCTTTGACAAAATCAAGGTTCTAAACGGTATGCTTCGCGCCTGCGAGAAGCGTCCTGTTTCACTTCAATCTCTTGAAAAGATCGCTGAGGAAATCGAGCAGGAGCTGCAAAACTCTTTGGAACGCGAAGTTACTACAACCGAGATCGGCGAAATGGTCATGGATCGTCTCAAGGATATAGATGAGGTCGCCTATGTTCGCTTTGCCTCGGTTTACCGTCAGTTTAAGGATGTTAAAACCTTCTTCGACGAACTGACAAAGCTTATTGACGATAAAAAGCTCTAAAACAGCGATGACATACTGAGGCTTTCCACATCTGCAATATCGGTTAAAACATGCTTTAGCTTTTCAAACAGTATGTCGGAAACGCTGCCCGTCGTCTCAAGCACCGTCATAACCTCATAATAGTTGTTGGATACTTCTGTTATCTCGTCGCTGTGACGAAGCATGACTCCCGCATATTTGGAAAAGTCTTCCCAGCTCGATAGAGAGGAGCTTAAACACTCAAGCGCCTCGTCGGGCTTTCCCTCGTTTAAAAGCACCTGAGCTTTTTCAACATCCGCTTTCAGTGTTTCGGTTTTATGCTCAACAAAGCTGATATTGAAAAGTGAGAGGACGATCAAAACAATCAGGATTGAAGCTGCGATTATCTCCTTTATCATTTTTTCTTTTGCTCCTTTTCTCTGCGGGCAAAGTAGATTTGCCCCATTGAATTGACAGTCATTAGATAAACATCGTCCGGAGTGCTCACGTTGCGGCTTTTAAGCTCACTTTGCAGCCATGCGTCGTTCTTGCCGCTTTTCCTCAGGTTATCGGAGAGCACCCGCCCGTTTGTGATGATAATGAATGGATAGCCCGGGTCGGGGGGACTGATGCCGAGAAGTTCGGCTGTTACCGGTTGCTCGGCGGGGTACATTATCACGTTTAGGGAGCCGTTGGTTTCCAAAATGGCAAACTTTATCTTGCTGATATCCAAAATGCTCTGTCTGCGAAGCTCCTCTGTCAGCTCATCGAGTGTGAAGCGGTTGCTGCGCATCTCCTTTTGGTCGATAACGCCGTTTGTGATCAAGATGCTGGGCTTACCGCATATCAGCCTGCGAGCCTTTACACTTTTTACTATAACGCCGGAGACGATAAGCTCAAAGCATAGCAAAACAACTATCGGTAAAAGTCCGTTCAGCAGGGGAATACCGATATCCTGAAGCGGATGTGCCGCAACGTCGGATACCAAAACAGTTACAATAAGCTCTGAAAGCTCCAGCTCTCCTAACTGGCGCTTTCCCATTAGCCGCATTGCCAGCAGCAGTGAAAAATAGATTATCATCGTTCTCAGAATAATTATTGCCACGCCGTCGCCCTCCTTTGCAATAAAGCAAGTTTTCCCACAGAAGGGTATGATTATTGATGATCTTGCGAAGCAATGGAAAAAATACCGAAGGCGGTAAAGCGGGCTAAAAACGCGTAAGAGGGCAAGCCGCGGCTGCGCGGCTGATTATAAAGTAAATTTCTATGTAATAAATAAAAAAATAGACTATTTTTTATTTAATTAAATAATATTTAGTGTTAAGATAAAAATGGAGGAAATAAAAACATGAGCAACAAAAGACCCGAAGATATGCAGCGCATAAGCACCGCTGCGCAGGCTGAAAAATATATAGATGAGCAGGTTGCCGCCATTCGTGAGCAGGTTGGTGACAAGAAGGTGCTTCTGGCGCTTTCCGGCGGCGTTGATTCTAGCGTTGTTGCCGCACTGCTTATAAAGGCAATCGGCTCTCAGCTCCAGTGCGTTCATGTTAATCACGGTCTCATGCGCAAGGGCGAGAGCGAAATGGTCATAGATGTTTTCCGCAAGCAGTTGAAGGCTAACCTCGTTTATGTAGACGCGACCGACCGCTTCCTTGATAAGCTTGAGGGCGTTGCCGACCCTGAGCAGAAGCGCAAGATAATCGGCGGCGAGTTTATCCGCGTATTTGAGGAGGAGGCTCGCAAGTTTGAGGGCATTGAGTTCCTCGCTCAGGGCACTATTTATCCTGACATCATCGAAAGCGGTCCTGTTAAGGCTCACCACAATGTTGGCGGTTTGCCTGAGGATATGAAATTTGAGCTGGTTGAGCCGATAAAGCTGCTGTTTAAGGACGAGGTTCGCGTTGTCGGCAAGGCTTTGGGACTTCCCGACGCTATGGTTTACCGTCAGCCCTTCCCCGGACCCGGTCTTGGCGTTCGCTGCCTTGGCGCTATCACACGCGACAGACTTCACTCTTTGCGTGAGGCGGATGCGATTTTGCGTGAGGAATTTGAAAAGGCGGGTCTTTCCGGAAGGGTATGGCAATACTTCACCGTTGTGCCGGACTTCAAGTCCACCGGTGTGCGAGACGGCAAGCGCAGCTATGACTGGCCTGTTATTATTCGTGCCGTCAATACGGTTGACGCGATGGCAGCTACCGTTGAGGAGTTGGAGTGGCCGCTGCTTCACAAGA
>SAMEA3663271__coassemble_575_pt1 | contig 10682 bp, 11 predicted proteins | sample SAMEA3663271__metabat2_low_PE_017 | metagenome-assembled genome bin SAMEA3663271 (sample SAMEA3663271) | pig gut metagenome | biome: pig gut; feature: pig-associated habitat; material: faeces | place: China | collected 2013 | reverse complement strand
GGGCAGCAGCATGAACATTAAAACACCGTGAACGTCCGTTTCCTCGTTCAAACGGCGTATCTCCTCCTCCAGCTCGTTTTGTGAAACGTTTTCCGGCAGCGTTACGCGCCTCACCTGAACGCCAACCTTTTCACATCGCTTGGCAGCGCCGTTTTCGTATGCTATATCGTCCTCGCGCTCGCCGACGCGCAGCATCGCAAGAGTCGGTGTGATACCGCGGGCTTTAAGCCGGTTCAAAAGCTCGGCTGAGCGCTCGTTGATTGCCTCGGCAACAGGCGCACCCTTTAACAATTCTGCCATGTAAGAACCTCCTTAAAGAAGCTTTGCGCTGACCGCCGCATATATTTCATCGGCAAGCGGACAGTATTTCGCCAAAAGCCCGTCAGCCTCACTGCGAAGCTTGGCAGCATATTCTTCATCCTTCATAGAGCTTACGTTTATATACACATTGAGACTAGCGCCCATAAGAGCGGTTTTGCAGCATAAAACGCCGACGCCGACATCTGACTGCATCAAGCGAGAGCCTTTCTGCTCCAACTCGGAATGAAGCTCGATCGCTTCAGCGGCGGTGCGCATAATATTCATTGGCGCAGAGCAAGCCAGACGCAGTGCGCTCTCCATGATTGTATCGTATTCGGGGTCGTCCTTAGGGATGGAGTAGGCGTGGGAGAGAGGCTTAAAGCATTCGGCATCTTCGTCTATCAGTTCAAGCAGGCTTTGTCTGAGCTTTTCCGCATGAGCAAGAATGCGCTGCAGGTCGCTTTCGTATTGTGCATATTTTTTCTTGCCTACTGTAAGATTGCCAACCATAGAGGCGAGAGCCGCGCCCAATGCGCCGCAAAGCGCCGATGCTCCTCCGCCGCCCGGAACGGGAGCGGGGGAGGCAAGCTCTGCTGCAAATTCCCCGGTCGCTATATTGATAAAAGACATAAGCTTCCTCCAAAAAAGTGAAATCTTATAACTGATGCTACCACATATTGGTGATTATTGCAACGTGTCTTTAGGCAAGGTTTTATTGACATCAGCTAAAGTGTGCCGGATAGTTTTCAAGCTGCTTTCGTTTTTGGTTACGGGGCGGTTATTATGCCATGAAACGTCGCAATATGTTACTATTTTACAATCTTCTCCCATTTAAACGGATGAAGAATTCGACAAATGAGATTGTCCTAAAATCGTATCATTGGCACATAATACTAATCCAAATGTGTCATGAATTGTATCAAATCTGAGTCAAATGGAGAATAATTGTGCAAAATCACCCTATATATGGATATATTTTGTGCTTTTGTACAATTGACTATTATTGGCTTGCGTGTTAACCTTTCATTAGGTCGTGTGGTAATACCGACCGTGCCGGAAAAACATCCGGCTTGCCAGTATAACGGCATTATTAGCGGGCATTGTGATCCTGACGGCACTTTACTTGTGATAAGTATGCGGTTGTGCGGCGAATTTAAATTTTTATGGAGGTCATTATTATGGCATTTAGCATGGATACAGTAGTAGGCGATGTTCTCGCTAACCCCGAAGCAGTTAAGATCATGGACGAAATCATGCCCGGAACTTCCAGCAACCCCATGATGAAGATGGCAAAGGGCTTCACCCTTGGCAAGATTGCTAAGACTCCCGCTGCTAAGATCCCCGAAGCAAAGATCCAGGAGTTCATCGACGCTTGCAACGCAAAGGGTCTCTAATCCTTACTTATTGTTTTATTCGTCTCGTTGCCTAGCTTCTCACCGTCAGGAGATAGCATTGGTCATGAGAGCTTAAAAACGTTTTTGACAGCACACCGATTTTCGGTGTGCTGTTTTATTTTGCTTTTACCACTTGATGAGCTTCATCATAGAAATATACTTTTCATACTTAACCACCGAATTCAGCAATTTGGACTTTGCGGTTTACATAATGTGCATACAGCTTTATGCGTGAATATTTAATTTTGGTATTGACAAATTGTATGGTATGTCGTACACTTGCAATAGTGTATTAGTAAACCGACACAATAGCACACTTAGCGGGAAGGTAGTGATAACTTGACTTGGCAGTTTGATAGTGACAGACCCATATATGCACAGATGTCCGAGCAAATCATAGCCGGTATTCTTTCGGGCTACTATAAAATGGGCGAGAAGCTGCCCAGCGTTCGAGAATTCGCGGTTTTGGCATCGGTCAATCCGAACACTGTTCAGCGGGCGCTGTTTGAGCTTGAAAATATCGGGCTTATTGAGACGCAGCGAAATACAGGAAAATTTGTAACAAATGATGAGTGGAGGATTGATATGGCAAGAAAGCAAAGAGGAGAAAGCCTCGCGGCCGAGTTTTTAAAGAGCATGGTCGCGCTCGGCTATACCTGTGAGCAGACTATTGACCTGCTCAAAAAGTCTGAGAAAGGGGATGAGTCTGATGAGCGAAATAACGCTTGAGTACAAGAGCTTAGATAAATATTACGGCAACAGACCGGTTCTGCATAATTTGAGCGTAGCCCTGCCTGCCGGGAAGATCATAGGGCTGCTTGGACCAAACGGCAGCGGTAAGACAACGATGATTAAGCTTGCCTGCGGTCTGCTCACGCCGACACACGGCGAGGTTTTGATATGCGGCAAAAAGCCGGGTGCGGAGACTAAGTCAGTTGTTTCCTATCTTCCTGAGCGTACCTATCTGCCGGACTGGATGACCGTTCAGGACGCGCTTAATTACTTTGTGGACTTCTATCAGGACTTTGACTATGCCAGAGCCGTTAAGATGCTTGAAAGCCTTCAAGTTCCTGCAAAAGCGCGCATCAAGACGCTCTCGAAGGGTACAAAGGAAAAGGTTCAGCTCGTGCTGGTGATGTCCCGCCAGGCAAAGCTATACCTGCTTGACGAACCGATTGGCGGCGTTGACCCGGCAGCGCGCGACTATATCCTCAACACCATTCTTACAAACTATAATGAGGACGCGACGGTACTTATCTCCACTCACCTAATAGCTGACATTGAGCGGACGCTGGATGAATTCATCTTCCTGCAAAATGGGCAGATCGTTTCCTACGCCTCGACCGACAGTCTCAGAGAGGACATGGGCAAGTCGATAGACACATATTTCAGGGAGGTGTTCAGATGCTAGCTAAGCTTATTAAACACGATTTTCGGGCTCTTTCAAAAGTGCTCGTACCAACTCATCTGGCAATTCTGGCAGCTACGATTATTGCAACGATAGGTATTGCCGTCAACACGAGAAATAGCTGGAGCGGCGTTCTTGAAAACAGCTACACGCTGCACGTTCTTGAAACGATAATGATGTTTATCTGTGTGCTTATGCTCATTGCCATCTTTGCTTCATTGATTCTGGTGGCATTTATCATATTCCAGCGCTTTTACAAGAGCTTTATGTGCGACGAGGGATATCTGAGCTTCACGCTGCCGGTAACCACCTCTCAGCTTTTGTGGTCAAAGCTTATCTCTGCGGCTGCGTGGATTGTTATCAATATGCTGGTCGTTGCGCTTTGCGCGGTGATCTTTGTCCTTTTCGGAACCTCGTCCACTCAGTTTGCAAACACCGAGTTTTTCCGCGATTTCTTTGGCTTCATATCACAGGCAAACGCAATGCTCGGTTCTAAACTGGTTCTGCCTACGATCGAGTTTATTGTTATGATGATTGTAAGCGTGGCATACAATATTCTTGAGGTCTACTTATGCCTGATTATAGGCGGCGTTCTTTCTCAGAAGCATAAAATCCTTGCGGCTATCGGCGCATACTTCGGCATCAACATGGTTGTTGGAATAATATGCAGCCTTGCTCAAATTCCGATGGTAACGAGATTGACAAACAATTATACCTACGCTCCTGAAACGCCTATGGATGGAGTTGAGGCGTTTGACTTCGTGTTCGGAGCAATAAATCCGTATTTCCTGCTTTGCATCGGCATCAGCATAGTGCTTTGCGTTGCTTTCTTCTGGGCTTCGCATTACCTGCTGAAAAACAAGCTTAATCTGGAGTAGAATTATATGAATAACAAGAGTCTGAGGCGAAAGCCTCAGACTCGCTTTGAGAGGAAAAGAGGAAAAATTGAAAATAACAGAAAACAGCGTAATTTTGTATGAGGCGCTCAAGGCGAAGCACAAAGCGCATCCTATTGTGCAGCTTTTGATTTTTGTTGCGGTATACCTTGTTGCAAGCATGGCGTTGGGCATAGTCATAGGTTTGCCGGCGGGCATTTATATAGCCGCTCAGATGCTTGAGGGGATGGACATGGAGGCTCTGCAAAGCGGCGAGGTGACTTTTGATTATCAGCAGCTTCAAGGGATGACGAAAAATATGCCGGAGTGGTTTATTCTGCTCAGCCTTTTTGGCACAGCGTTTATTATCGGGGCTGTCATCATTTACTGCCGCTATATTGAAGGTCGCTCTTTTGCGTCTATGGGCTTGCGCAGGCAGGGCTTTTTGAAAAACTACGGACGCGGTCTGCTTATAGGAGCAGTTATGTTTTTCGCTGCTGCGGGGCTTTCCGTTTTACTTGGCTCAGCACGCTTCACAGGCTTTAATTACAGCGTGTCATGGGGGTATATTGCACTGTTTTTCCTTGGATATCTTGTTCAGGGCGCAAGCGAGGAGTTTTTATGCAGAGGCTATCTTGCGGTTTCCCTTGCCAATCGCTGCAAGGTAGCCGTGGCTGTTGGCATAAGCTCTGTCGTGTTTGCCCTGATGCATGTTGGAAACAACGGTGTTTCTCCGCTTGCCATAATTAACATTGCGCTGTTTGGCGCATTTGAGGCTGTTTATATGTTCCGCAGCGATGACCTTTGGGGTGCTTGCGCCATTCACTCGGCGTGGAACTTCGTTCAGGGGAATGTTCTTGGCATATCAGTAAGCGGCGGAGCTGTCGGCAATACAATCTTTACAACCAGCTTTGTTGAGGGCAGAGAGCTTATTAACGGCGGCGCTTTCGGTACAGAGGGCGGGATTTGCGCCACCATCGTTTTGGCGTTGGCAATAGCACTTGCGTGTCACCTGCCGATGAAGCAGCGCCCTGAGCTTCCCAAGGATGAGGAGGATATACCCATCGAAAAAGAAGCTCTTCCGCTTTATATTAAGAAGTAATCGGTAAAACAGAAAAACGCGCTTTCGTTTACTCGACGAAGGCGCGTTTTTGCTGTATCCCGAAAATCACCTTCTCTGCGGATGCTTATACTTCAAAATAGTATTGACAAACTGTGTATATACGGATATACTGTGCATACCGAATATGAACAGTATATCCGCGAAAGGAGGCGCAAAGCGTGGACATTTTAATCAGCAATGCTGCCGGTCAGCCGATTTACGAGCAGATCTGCTCGCAAATCAAGGACGAAATCATATCCGGTCGGGTTGCCGAGGGCGAGTTGCTGCCCTCAATACGCAATCTGGCTAAGGATCTGCGCATCAGTGTTATAACGACCAAGCGCGCTTATGACGAGCTTGAGCGCGCCGGATATATATACACGGTGGCGGGAAAGGGCAGCTTTGTTGCGGCAACCAATACCGAGATGCTTCGGGAGGAGCATTTAAAGCAGATAGAGGAGCTTATGCAAAAAATTTTGGAGCTTGCTCCCTCCTGCGGGCTTAGCGACGACGATATTATTGAGATGCTGAAATTACTTCAAAAGGAGGGGCGATAAATGAATGCAATTGAAATTAAGGACCTTTCAAAAAGCTATGGTGACTTTGCCCTCAAAAACATTAACCTGACTCTGCCGTCGGGGTGCATAATGGGCTTGGTGGGTGAAAATGGCGCCGGCAAGAGTACGACCATCAAGCTGATTATGAATGCGGTTCGCCGCGATGCGGGGAGCATATCCGTACTCGGCATGGATAATGAGTCCTCTGAATTCTGTGAGCTGAAAAACGATATAGGCGTTGTGCTCGACGAGGCGTATTTACCGGAGGCTTTGAACGCAAGGAATATAAATCACTTTATGAAGGCAGCCTATAAGCGCTGGGACGAACAGCAGTTTTTTGAATACATAAAGCGCTTTATGCTGCCGGAGAATAAGCCTGTACGCGACTACTCGCGCGGAATGAAGATGAAGCTTGCCATTGCATCGGCGCTTAGCCATCAGCCGAAGCTGCTGATACTTGACGAGGCAACCAGCGGACTTGACCCCATCGTGCGCGACGAGATTTTGGATATACTCAACGAGTTTACGCGCGATGAAAGCCACTCGATCCTCATGTCCTCGCACATCATCAGCGACCTTGAAAAATGCTGCGACTATATCGCCTTTATCCACAGGGGCGAGCTTATCTTCTGCGAGGAAAAGGACAGGCTGCTTGAGGAATACGGCACAATACGCGTTTCCAAGGAGCGCTTTGCGGAAATCCCCGGGGATGCTGTGCTGGGGAAAAAGGTAACGCCCTATGGCGTGGAGGCTCTGGTAGACAAGAGCAGGCTTTCCGAAGCCTTTGTTGTTGAGCATACGGCGCTGGAGGATATCATTCTGTTTCTTGCAAAGGGGGAGAATAAATGAAAGCGCTGCTTATAAAGGATATGTACACCATAGTCAAGATGCTAAAGCTGTATCTGGGGCTGATAATCATACTTGCGGCCATTCCCGGATTTTCGTCAACGGGCTTTGCCGTGATTTATGCCGGCTTGCTGCCGATTTCGGTGTTGTCTTATGACGAGCGCCTAAAGTGGGATAAGCTTGCAGCCATGATGCCCTTTTCCGACAGGGATATTGTGGTTTCTAAATATGTTCTGGGATATATTCTGCTGGCAGCATCGGCTGCGGTGAGCTATATCGGAAGCTTAGCTGCCGCTGCTTTTATGCGCGAAACGGTATCGGCTGAGCTGTTCAGTCAACTGATACTGATTTGTGCGATCGGCATTATTCTTATGTCTGTAAATATGCCGCTGATGTTTAAGATGGGCGTTGAAAAGGCAAGGCTGCTTTTCATCATAAGCGTCGGTTTTGTGATTGCGGCTGTGAGCTTCAGCCAAAGAGTATATGAATCGGCTGAAGTCTCAAGTGTGGAAATAGGCAGCATTTCTTTGCCGCTGTTTTTCGCCGCTGTTGCCGTAAGCCTTGTTTCAATGGTGATATCAGTCTCGATTTATAAGCGCAAGGAGCATTAAAAAAGGCTGCTTTCCTTTTGGAAAGCAGCCTTTTTCGTATGTGCGTTCAGACGAGGGTTTCTCCGAGTGTTTTTCCTGCGAGAATGTGAAAATGCAGGTGAAAAACAGTTTGACCCGCGTTCTCGCCGCAGTTGTTGATAACGCGAAAACCGTCGTTAAGACCCTCTTGAGCGGCAATTTTGGCAATCGCTTCAAAGCAGCGGGCAACTTCAGCGGAATTGTCCGCTGTGATATCCGCCGCGCAGGCGATATGCGTTTTGGGAACAACAAGGATGTGAACGGGAGCTTGAGGGTGGATATCGCGGAAGGCAAAGACGTTCTCGTCCTCATAGACCTTGTCTGACGGTATCTCACCGGCGATTATTTTGCAAAAAAGGCAGTCTGACATTGGTATATCCTCCTTCGTTCCTCAAACGCTTTAAAGCTTTGAGGAAAGCTGTTTGCCTATCAGTCCTTGAACTTTTCGTCAACAAAGTTATCAATGGAAGCGAGAGCATCGTCGAGCTTCAGCTCGTCCTTTGCGCCGCCCATAGCGCGCTCGGGCTTGCCGCCGCCGCTGCCGCCTGCAATGGAGGTGACTTGCTTAACAAGGTCACCCGCGCGTATACCGTGCTTTACGGCATCGTCGCCGCAAACGGCGGAAACGCTGATTTTGCCGTCTGCCGTGGAGCAAAGAACGGCAACAACGTTTGACTCTCTGTCGCGCAGCATATCGCCCATCTGGCGCAGCTCGTCCGCTGCCAAGTCGGGCATTACGCTTGTAATTACCTTCAAGCCCTTTACGCTCTTTGCACCGAACATGACTCTGTCTGCCTCTGCCTTGAGGTTTTGCGCCTGGAGCTTTTCAATAAGCTTGCGCGCTTCGCGCAGATCCGCGGCAAACTGGGCAACCTTTTCCTCAAGGTTATTGGGGTTTGCCTTGATGACGGCGGAAACGCGGCGGATAAGCTCAGAGCCTTGGTGCAGCTCGGTGAGGACCTCCTTGCCGGTGCTTGCCTCGATGCGTCTTACGCCGCTGGCAACAGAGAACTCGCTTTTGATGCGGAACGGACCGACCTTGGCAGTGTTGTTCAGATGTGTGCCGCCGCAAAGCTCAACGGAGTAGCCCTCGCCCATGTTGACGACGCGGACTATATCACCGTATTTCTCGGAGAACAGAGCCATTGCGCCAGAAGCCTTCGCCTCGGCGATGGGCATTTCGCGGATGTCTATGCCGTAGCCTTCAAGGATGGAGGTGTTGACAAGCTCCTCAATGCGGGCAAGCTCCTCCTCGCTGAGAGCTGAGAAATGGGTGAAGTCAAAACGGAGCTTATCAGGCTCAACAAGAGAGCCGGCCTGCTCAACGTGGTCGCCGAGAACAGTGCGCAAAGCCTTGTGCAGCAGGTGGGTGGCAGAGTGCGCACGCATAATGGCGTGGCGGCGGTCAAGGTCGAGAGAGCAGTGAACCGTTTCGTCTGTGGAGATGGTGCCGCTGAGCATCTTGCCGTGGTGCAGATACTTGCCCGCCTTGTTCTTCTGAACATCGGTGACGGCGAATTTGCCGTTTTTGCCTTCAATAACACCGTGGTCAGCGGTTTGACCGCCCATCTCGGCATAGAACGGAGTCTTATCAAGAACCAGGATGGCGTCGTCGCCCTCCTGAGCGCCGGTAGATACCTCTTCGCCTACAACGACGGCAAGCACCTTGCCCTCATCCTCGATGTGGTCATAGCCGGTAAACACGGTAGGGGTGTTGTCCAAGCCGAGGTCGATGCCCGCCCATGCAAGGTCGCCGAGCGCGGCTCTTGCCTCGCGTGCGCGAATGCGCTGCTCCTCCATAAGCTCCTTGAACTTGTCGCGGTCGATTTCAAGACCCTGCTCCTCAACGATTTCTGCGGTGAGGTCGATGGGGAAGCCATAGGTGTCATAAAGCTTGAAAGCGTCGCCGCCGTCAAATACCTTTTTGCCCTCAGCCTTGTGCGCGTCAAGCATTTCAGAAACGATCTTCATGCCGGCGTCAATGGTTTTGGCAAAGTTTTCCTCCTCAATCTTGATTATGCGGGTGATATAGTCCTGCTTATCAAGAAGGTAGGGATATGCGCCCTTGTTTTCGTTAATAACGGTTTCGCAGACCTTATAAAGGAAAGGCTCGTTAACGCCTAGCAGCTTTCCGTGGCGTGCGGCGCGGCGCAGCAGACGGCGCAGAACATAGCCGCGACCCTCATTTGAGGGAAGAACACCGTCTGCGATCATAAAGGTTGAGCTGCGGATGTGGTCGGTAATAACGCGCAGAGAGGTGTCAATCTTCTTGCTCTGACCATAGCGCGCGCCGGTTATTTCGCTTACCTTGTTGGTAATGTTCATAACGGTATCAACATCGAAAAGGGAGTCAACACCCTGGCATACGACTGCCAGACGCTCCAGACCCATGCCTGTGTCGATGTTCTTTTGGCGCAGCTCCTCATATGTGCCGTCGCCCTTGTTGTCAAACTGGGAGAAAACGTTGTTCCAAATCTCAATAAAGCGGTCGCAGTCGCAGCCTACCTTGCAGTCGGGCTTGCCGCAGCCGTGTTCGATGCCGCGGTCATAATAGATTTCGGAGCAGGGACCGCACGGACCTGTGCCATGCTCCCAAAAGTTATCCTCCTTGCCGAGACGGGTGATGCGTTCTTCGGGAATGCCGATCATGTCGCGCCAGAGGTTGAACGCCTCGTCGTCCTCAAGATAGACAGAGGGATAAAGACGGTCGGGATCCATGCCCAGCCATTCGGGGGAGGTGAGAAATTCCCAGCTCCATGCGATGGCTTCTTTTTTGAAATAATCGCCGAAGGAGAAGTTTCCGAGCATTTCAAAATAAGTGCCGTGGCGCGCGGTGTGTCCGATGTTTTCAATATCACCCGTGCGAATGCACTTCTGGCAGGTGCAGACGCGGTGGCGCGGCGGTTCCTCATCGCCCTTGAACCAGGGCTTCATCGGCGCCATGCCGGAGTTGATGAGCAGGAGCGAGGCGTCGTTTTGCGGTATCAGCGAAAAGCTGGGCAAACGCAGGTGACCCTTGCTCTCGAAAAAGGAGAGGAATTTCTCTCTAAGCTCGTTAAGTCCGAATTTTTCCATATGATTTGTATCCTCCAAAAAAATTTCTCTCTCAATATGCTGTGGTATTTCGCTGAATGAAAAATAAAAAAAGCGCTCTCATCCCAAACGATAGGGACGAAAGCAGCAGCTTCGCGGTACCACCCTAATTTACCGCAGAAGCGGTATCTCAAGCCGTCCTCTATCGGGGACGAGCCGCCCGTTCTCGCGGGACGCTCCAAAGCGGCTGCGAAATGCGCCGGTGAGGAGCTTTCACCAATTCTCCCTCTCTGAACACCGCCTGCGTTCCGCTGACTTTTTCACAGCGATTTTGCATTATGACCAATATATTTTAACATAAAATAAACACTTGTCAAGAAATTGTTTTCGTTGCTAAAATGCGGGGCTTTCGCCGCTAAACAGAGCTTTTTCACCGCTCAACGGCAGTGCTGCCGGTGAGCGGTGCTTTTCATTCGGACGGAAGCGGCGTGTCCGAGCCGCCGGTACGCAAGCGTCTGCTGCGCACGAAGAAAAAGTA
>SAMEA3663271__coassemble_519_pt1 | contig 11496 bp, 9 predicted proteins | sample SAMEA3663271__metabat2_low_PE_017 | metagenome-assembled genome bin SAMEA3663271 (sample SAMEA3663271) | pig gut metagenome | biome: pig gut; feature: pig-associated habitat; material: faeces | place: China | collected 2013 | reverse complement strand
TAATCATCGTAATCCCCGTATCCGCTGAATTCGGTCTGCTCGTCTGCGCCCATATAGCGCTCACGACGGAGGGTAAACTCGTTGCGGTCACGCATTTTGCCTCCGTCGCGCGTGGTAAAACTCGCGTTTTTGCGAGTATCCGTCGCCTTGATAAATGCAAGCAGCGCCCAGCAGGATATAAGGCTTGACCCGCCGATGGAGACGAAGGGAAAGGTAACTCCCGTAAAGGGCAGCAAATCCAGCGAGCCAAATACATTAAGCCCAAGCTGCACCATCATCATAGAAACCGCCGCGCAGCCCGCGATAACATAAAACGACGAGCGCCCCTGCGCCGCGTTTTTAACTGTAAACAGCGCAAGAACTATAATTGCGGCAACCGCAAGAACGGCAACTAAAAAGCCCATTTCCTCGCTGACGATGGCAAAAACCAGATCCGTATCCGCCGCAATAATGGTTTGCAGCCAGCCCTTGCCCGCGCCTACGCCGAAAAGCCCGCCCGAGGCGGCGGCGGAAAGAGCGCGCGTTTGCTGATAGCCCGCGCCGTTGACATCCTCCCAAACATGCCCCCATGCGGCAAAGCGCTGGGCAATATGCGGCTTTACGCTGAGTGCAAGAAAGCCCGCAAGCCCAGCCCCGGTAACGGCAAGCAGAACTGTTCCGATGCTGCCGCTGCGCATAAAGGAGATAACAAGAAAGGTTGCGAAAAACACCAGCGCCGTGCCAAAATCGCCCATGAGCGCCAGCGCGCCGACGCAGATTGCGGAAAACATGATATACATAAGGAGGTTGCGCCCGCGATAGAGCCTGTCCATCGTTGCGGCACCCGCGTAAATATATGCTATCTTCACAAACTCCGAGGGCTGAAAGCTAATGCCGCCTATCGAGATCCAGTTTTTTGCGCCGAAGTATTCCGTTCCCAAAGCCAGATTTATCAGCAGCAGCAAAACCGCGGCTACGGCAGCGGGCTTGATTAGCTTTTTAACACGCTTTAGGTCGCGCAGCCACGAGCCGAGAGCGCAAAAAGCGGCAATGCCGGCAAGCAGAAGCACGACCTGCTTTAGCATATTGCGCGGCGTTGAGCTTGCGCAGACCGACATTCCGATTGTACACAGGAAGAAAGCGATTGCCTCCACCTCAAAGCCTGTGCGCCCCATGGCACGCATTACGATAAAATAGAGCCACATAGCTGCAAAAAGCGCCAAAAACGCCAGTGTTATCGAACCCCGGTTTTCGGGCGCTGCGTAATAAAACTGCTGAAACCATGTGATAATCTGAAAAATCGCCACATAGCTGAACATAGCATACGGTGATATGGTTTTTCCCGGCGCTGTTCTTCGCTCGGCAATGATGGCACGCTCGGACTCGGTTAGATTAAAAAACCGCATATCCTTATTGCCGACAGTGAGCACATCTCCGTCTTGAAGCGCCGCGCCCTCGTCGGGTATTACAACTCCGTTTATCCCCGCCGCAGCATCAGAGCCGAGGGCATAGACCCGCCAACTCCCCATCTCGTCGCGGATAAGTACAAGGTGCGTTTTCAAAACGCGCGCACCCTGCACAACCACATCGCTCGATTTGGCGCTGCCGACGGTACATTCAAAGTGGCGCAAAGGCACACGCAGACCACCCGGCAGGTCAAGATACGCCCAAACCTCCGGCTCGTAGCTCTCAGCAAGCATGGAGCGCACGCAGCGGCTGATGATTGCCAGCGCCGCTATGGGCAGCATATAGCGCGAAAAGTACGCCAGATAGCCCAAGAAAATGCCGAGAGCTCCGGTAAACTCCGGTTTCGCCAAATAGACGCTCACGCTTTCGATAAAGCCCTCCACTCCCGACACCTCCTAACATAATAATGACCCTCGGAACAAGTCCGCGGGTCATTATACCACCAACGCTGCGCGCCGTGATCTGCATACAAATCGTGCGTAATGACCGTACGCGGTCATTATAGCATATAAATTATGGGTTTTAAACTCTTATTTCGTCATCCGAGAACGACGCGGTTATAATTCTTTTTGCCGCGCTTTAGCACCAGTCCCTCGCCTGAAAGCTCGCTTTCATCAAAGCTTTTTGCGATGTCCGTCACCTTTTCGCCGCCCGCTTCAACGCCGCCCTGCTGTACCGCGCGGCGAGCCTCGGATTTGGAGGGCACAAGACCGCTCTTGACAAGGAGGCTTAGAATGTCGATTTTGCCGTCTGAAAGCTCCTCGGCGGAAAGCCGTGTGGTCGGCATATTGGCGCTGTCTCCGCCGCCGGAGAACAGGGCGCGCGCCGTTGCCTGAGCCTTTTCCGCCTCCTCCCTGCTGTGGACAAGGCTGGTAAGCTCATATGCGAGGATCTCCTTAGCGGTGTTGAGCTGGCTGCCCTCCCATTTGTCCATCTCGTCTATCTGCTCAAGCGGCAGGAAGGTCAGCATTCTCAGGCACTTGAGAACATCGGCGTCGCCGACATTGCGCCAATACTGATAGAAATCATAGGGCGAGGTCTTTTCGGGGTCGAGCCAAACCGCGCCGGATTGGGTTTTACCCATCTTCTTGCCCTCGGAATTTAGAAGCAGCGTTATGGTCATAGCGTGTGCGTCCTTGCCGAGCTTTTTGCGGATAAGCTCTGTGCCGCCGAGCATATTGCTCCACTGGTCGTCGCCGCCAAACTGCATATTGCAGCCGTATTTCTGATAGAGAGCGTAAAAGTCGTAGCTCTGCATTATCATATAGTTGAATTCAAGGAAGCTCAAGCCCTTCTCCATGCGCTGCTTATAGCACTCCGCGCGCAGCATATTGTTAACCGAGAAGCACGCACCGACCTCTCGCAGTAATTCAACGTAATTTAGGTCGAGAAGCCAATCGGCATTGTTTACCATCAGCGCTTTATCATCAGAAAAATCAATAAACTTGCTCATCTGCTTTTTGAAGCATTCACAGTTATGCTCGATGGTTTCCTTGGTCATCATCTGACGCATATCGCTGCGTCCCGAGGGGTCGCCTATCATGCCCGTTCCGCCGCCGATAAGGGCGATGGGCTTGTTGCCCGCCATTTGCAGGCGCTTCATAAGGCACAGAGCCATGAAGTGACCAACGTGCAGTGAGTCCGCCGTGGGGTCAAAGCCGATGTAAAACACCGCTTTGCCCTCATTTACCATTTTGCTGATTTCTTCCTCGTTTGTGACCTGCGCAATAAGTCCGCGGGCCTTCAGTTCCTCATAAACCGTCATTTTTTATCCTCCCAAAATAGCCGCTAAAGGCTCTGCTTGAAGCGCCTTGCCGCTTCAAGCTGCTCGCCCGCGGAAATAAGTGTGTTTTCTGTAATATTATCGCCGCCGTGCAGACGCGCAAGCTCACGCCGCCTGCCCTCGTCGTCAAGCTCTGTAACGCTTGTGAAGGTGCGCTCGCCGCGCTCCGCCTTTTCAATGAGAAAGTGCGTATCCGCCATGGCGGCTATCTGCGGCAGATGAGTAACGCAAAGTACCTGCTTATGGCGCGACAGCTCCGCCAGCTTTTCGCCGACGCGCTGCGCGGCAATGCCCGAAACACCCGTGTCTATCTCGTCAAAGACCAGAGTTCCCACAGGGTCGTTCTCGGAAAAAACATTTTTCATCGCAAGCATAATGCGCGACAGCTCACCGCCGGAGGCAATTTTGCTGATAGCCCCGGGTTTTTCGCCCTTGTTGGCGGACATAAGAAAGCAAATTACATCAGCGCCCGTGGCGTCAAAGCCCTCCCCGTCCTTTTGTGGAGTTATGTCAACCAAAAAACGAACCGAGGGCATCGCCAGAGCCTTCAGCTCCTCCTCGATGCGCTCTTGCAAAAGCTTTGCTGTCTCCCGCCGCGCCTTTGTTAAGGCGGCGGCGGCAGTTTTCACCGTTTTTCTCTGCGCTTCCAGCTTGTTTTCAAGCTTTACGAGCAGGTCGCCGGAATACTCCATTTCATCAAGCTGCTTTTGAGACTGTGAAAGCTTTTCGATAAGCTGCGCCTCGTCGCCGCCGTATTTCTTTTGCAGCCTGCGCAAAAGTGACAGGCGCGTTTCCAAACGGTCATATTCCTGCGGCGAAAAATCAAGGCTTTGCAGCATATCCCGAATAATCTCGGCAGCATCCTTGAGCATAAAAGCAGCGTCGTCAATGGTTTTAACCGTGTCCGAAAGCTCCTCGGAATAGCGCGCGGCACGCTGCATCTCGCCGGAGGCAAGCTCCGAGAGCGAAACTGCGCTTTCCTCCGCGCCGTAAAGCGCGTCGTATGCGGCATTAAGCGATTCGGTCAGCTTTTCGGAGTTACGCAAAAGGTCGCGGCGGGCGGAAAGCTCCTCCTCCTCGCCCTCCCGAAGCTCCGCCCCGGAAAGCTCCTCTATCGTGTCCTTTAGCTTTTCCGTAAGGCGCTCTTTATCATCCTCGTCCATCGAAAGGCGCTTAATTTCCTTTTTAATCTCCCGAAACTGCGCATATTTCGCTTCGTAATCGGCAAGCAGCTCGCCGTAGCCGCCAAAGCCGTCAAGATACTCACGGTGGCGAGTTTCATCCATGAGCTGGCGTCCGTCGTTCTGTCCATGGATATCCAGCAGCAGACGCGAAAGCTCACGAAGCTGCGCCGCCGTTACAGGCGAGCCGCTGACTCGGCAGGAGGACTTGCCGTCCTCGCTTATGCGGCGCTGTAAAACAAGCTCCTCATCACATTCAAGCTCGTTTTCCGAAAGCCACGCGCCTGCATCGCATTCGGAAAAGGCGGCGCTTGCAACAGCCCTGTCAGCACCCGAGCGCACAAGCTCGCGGCTGGTTCGTGCGCCCATAACTGCCTCAAGCGCGTCGATAATTATGGACTTACCCGCGCCGGTTTCACCGGTAAGGACGTTTAAGCCCTTGGTAAAGCTGATATCCGCGCGCTCTATGACCGCGATATTTTCTATATGAAGGTCAGAAAGCATATTTCTATCTCCCTTACTCCGCAGTTTTAAAGCAGGGCTTCTATCTCCTTTTCAAAGGCTTGCGCGGCGGCATTGTCCCTCATGGCGATAAACGCCGTGTCGTCGCCCGCGAGAGTTCCCACAAGTCCGTCGATCTCCATGCCGTCGAGCGCGGCGCAGGCTCCGTTTGCAAGACCGGGCATTGTTTTGATCACGATGATGTTCTGCGCGGTTGCATAGCTTGTTACGCTTTCACGAAAAATCTTTTTAAGACGGATGTCAAAATCCGCTATCTCATCGCGTCCCGCAGTAACATAGCGGTATTTTCCGCTGCTTGTAAGCTCCTTAACCAGACGCAGCTCCTTAATATCTCGAGAGAGCGTTGCCTGTGTGCTTTTAACACCCATTTCCGCAAGCTCGTCGATAAGCTGATTTTGTGTCTCCACATCCTTCATGGAGATGATTTCCAAAATCTTTGCCTGTCTTGAAGTTTTCATAGTCTCTCCCCCAGCTTTTCAAATGCGATATCGTAGAAGCTTTTTTCTGCCACACTTGCCATGACGGTTTTATAGCGTGAACGCTTTATGCTCAGCTTATCGCCGTCATAAAAGGGTATAAGTGCGCCGCCGTCAACGGAAAGCCACGCCTGCTTACTGCCGCTGTCTTTTGTTGTAATGGTAATCACCCTGTCCGGCGCGAGGACGAAGGGTCGCGCGGTGATAAGATGGGCGCAGATTGGCGTCAGCAAAATGTTTTCCGCCGTCGGTTCAACAAGCGAGCCGCCCGCAGAAAGCGAATAGGCGGTTGAGCCGGTGGGTGTGGCAATAACAACACCGTCGCCGCGGTATTCGGTTATCCTTGAGCCGTCGCCGCAGGCGCACAGCTTTAATGTTGTCGCCGTAGCGCGAAGCACAGCATCGTTGAGTGCCGTGTCCTCATATATCAGCTCTCCGCCGCGATAGAGCGAAACATCTATGCGCTCAACGCGGGTGTATTCCCCACTCGCCGCTTTTACTATAAGCTCAAGCTCGTTCGGCTCAAGCTCCGCCATGAAGCCCTTGTGCCCCATATTGACGCCCAGCATGGGAATTCCCTCTTTAATTGCTCCCCGCGCCGCCTTCAAGAACGTGCCGTCGCCGCCAAAGCAGACGATGAGCGCCGCGTTTTCAACTGCCTGAGCAAGAGGCACGGCGTTAATGCTTTTGAGCAGTTGCTCATCGCGGCTGTGAGAATAAATAGGGCTGATAATGCTTTCAAAGCCACTGTTTTTGAGCAGCTCACGCGCCTTTAGCGTAATGGAAAAATCCTTGTCCCTCTTAGGGTTTGGGCAGAGGACTATATGCTTTTTGTCATGCGACATAGCAAACCAACTCCTTTTGGCTGACGGAAGCCTAACGCTCAAGCTCCCCGTGCGACGCATCAACTATCGCGCGAACGTCCGGATGTATAGACTCATGCTCACCCTTTTGCAGCAGAGCAAGATATTCAATGTTGCCCTCAGGTCCGCGTATGGGGGAATAGTCAAGCCCCATCAGGCTGAAGCCCGCCGTGGGCAAAAAATCCAAAACAGCTTGAATAACCTCAATATGTGTTTCCTTATCGCGCACAACGCCCTTTTTGCCTACCTTTTCCTTTCCCGCCTCAAACTGGGGCTTGATAAGGCAGACAACGAAAGCGTCGTCACAGATAAGCTCATGCACCACAGGCAGTACCAGACGAACAGAGATAAAGGAAAGGTCCATAACAGCGAGCTGAGGCGTTTCATCGAGCATATCGGGGGTGACATAGCGCAGATTGGTGCGCTCCATTGAAACCACACGCTCGTCGCTTCTAAGGCTCCACGCAAGCTGACCATAGCCTACGTCCACAGCAAAAACCTTTCGCGCGCCGTTTTGAAGCAGCACGTCTGTAAAGCCGCCGGTGGAAGCGCCGCAGTCTATGCAAACAAGCCCCGCAGGGTCGAGAGAAAATGCTTTCAGCGCCTTTTCCAGCTTTAGCCCGCCCCGGCTGACGTATTTGAGAGTTTCCCCGCGCAGTTCTATCTCCACATCATCGGGATAGGAGGTACCGGGCTTATCCGCCTTTTGTCCGTTAACATAGACCACCCCCGCCATGATGGAGGTTTTCGCACGTTCTCGGCTGTCGGTAAGTCCGCGCTCGAAAACGAGCTGGTCAAGTCGCTGCTTTTTCATTCGTTCCTCCGTTTTCAGCCCCGGAAATAAGCTCCTTTGCCGCCGCTGCAATGCCCTCGGCATCAAGCGAGTAGCTGTGCAAAAGCTCCTCAATACTGCCCTGCGGAACAATTCCGCTGCCTAAATCAAGCGTTTTTGCCTTAGCTGCAACGCCCCTGCGGGCACAGCTTTCCAATATCCTCGAACCGACACTGCCGTGAGCGCAGACCTCCTCGGCAGTTACCAGAAGACCCGTTTTGGAAACAGACTGCAAAATCAGATCCGTTTCCAGAGGATTTATGCGGTTTATCTTTATGACCTCAGCCTCATAGCCGGCTGATGAGAGCAGCTCCGCCGCCTTGAGCGCGTTATTGATCATCGTTCCATAGGCAGCTATCGTAACATCCGCGCCCTCGCGCAGACATATTGCGGGACAAGCGCCGCTGCTTTCTTTATACTCACCCTCGCCGCCGCGCGGATACCTCACGGCAACAGGACCTTCACAGAGATAAAGCGCGCATTTAAGCATTTCGCGCAGCTCGGCAAAGCTGGACGGACAAAGCACCGTCATTCCCGGAACGGAGCAGAGATAGGAAACATCAAAGCTGCCCTGATGCGTCTCACCGTCACGACCGACAAGTCCCGCTCTGTCAACCGCGAAAACAACGTGCAGTCCCGCAATCGAAATGTCGTGGATAAGCATATCGTAGCCGCGCTGCAAAAAGCTTGAATAAACGGCAAACACGGGCTTCGCCCCTTGATATGCAAGCCCCGCCGCCATCGTAACCGCGTGTCCCTCGGCGATGCCTACATCGAAGAAGCGCCGTGGAAATCTCTCGGCAAACTGCGAAAGCCCCGTGCCCGCGCTCATAGCCGCCGTTATCACGGCAAGGCTCTCGTCGCTATCAGCGAGTTTGCAAAGCTCCTCGCCGAAAACTGAGGAAAAGCCCTCCTCAACGCTTTCGGAAACGCCCATGTCGGTGTTGAATGAGCCTACCCCGTGATATATCTCGGGCTTTTCCTCGGCATAGCTGTAGCCCCTGCCCTTTTGCGTTACCACATGGACGAGCACGGGGCTTTTCTGCTCTTTTGCCCATGTCAGCACTGCTTCAAGCTGCTTTATGTTGTGTCCGTCCACCGGACCGAGATACATAAAGCCCAAATCGTCAAATAAATTGCCCGGCAAAAGACGACCCTTCAGCCATTCCTTAATGCGGTGGGTAAAATTATACACACTTGGGCATTTGCCGAAGGTGCGGCGATAGCGCCGCTTCAGCTCAAGATAGCCCGGCTTTAGGCGCAGGCGTGAAAGCATTTGAGAAATGCTGCCGACATTTGAGTCGATAGACATACCGTTGTCGTTGAGGATAACGACCATAGGCTCGCCGGACTCTCCGGCGTCGCATATTCCCTCATAGGAAAGCCCGCCCGTGAGCGCGCCGTCACCAATTACCGCGACAACATTGTAGTCTTGATGTGTAAGCCCTCTCGCACGAGCCATGCCCAGCGCAACGGAAACGGAATTTGAGGCATGACCGGAGATAGCCGCGTCGTGTATGCTCTCGTCCGGCTTGGGAAAGCCCGAAAGCCCTCCCAGCTTGCGCAGGGAGTCAAATTCCTCTCTGCGTCCCGTAAGGATCTTATGAACATAGCTTTGATGCCCAACATCAAAAACGAGCCTGTCCCTCTCGGTGTCATAAACTCTGTGAATAGCTATAGTCAGCTCCACCACACCCAGATTTGAGGCAAGATGTCCCCCGGTTTTTGCGACCTGTTCTATCAGGAAGGCTCTTATCTCTGCGGCAAGAGCCGCAAGCTCAAGCTCGTTGAGCTTCTTCACATCGTTCGGGGAGTTTATTTTATTTATTATATTCAAAGCGGTAACCTCATATATAAAGGCGCAAAAGCGCAAATATTCATTTCAAATACAGTTTTATATAATAGCAAAAGCCGCCTGCGTTTACAAGAGTTATCAGGCGGTTTTGTTAGTTTTATTCATTTTTTGGTGAATATTTTTAGTTTTTCCTTTCGCACAGCTTGTCCGCAAGCGCTGTCAGCAGCTCATGCCTCGGAAATGCGGCTATGCTGAGCTTTGCCTCGTCCGTCAGCTTTTGCACCAGTTCCTCACAGCGCTCCGCTCCAAGCAGCGTCATATATGTGGTTTTGCCGTTTTTGGCATCCTTTCCTATCGACTTGCCCAGCATTGCAGGGTCAGACATCTCATCAAGCATATCATCCCTGATTTGAAAGGCTCTGCCGAGTGCCGCGCCGTAGCAAACCGCAGCTTCAAGCTGCCCTGCATCAGCCCCGCCAACGATCGCGCCCATTTTGCAGGCGCATATTATAAGGCTCGCCGTTTTTGCACTCTGCATATTCATAAGCTCGGTTTCGCTGAGAGCGCGCTGCTCACTTTCCATATCTATCTGCTGACCGCCGCAGATGCCGTTAATGCCGGCAGCATCGGCAAGCGCCAGAGCGCAGGCGGCACGAACCTCCGCCGGCAGTCCGCTTCGCAGAATGCAGCCAAACGCCTCCGCCTGAAGCGCGTCTCCCGCGAGCACGGCGGTGCATTCGCCGAAAACCTTATGGTTCGTGGGCTTTCCTCGCCGCAGGTCGTCGTTATCCATGCAGGGAAGGTCATCGTGAATGAGAGAATAGGTATGAAGCATCTCAACCGCGCAGGCAACAGGCAAGGCAGCCTCGGCGTCTCCGCCGAGAGCCTGACAAAAAGCAAGCACCAAAACGGGGCGAAGGCGCTTTCCGCCCGCCAGCAGGCTGTATTTCACGGCGTCAACAAGCTTCTGCTGGGGCAGCGGCTCGCTCTGAGCAAAGCGCTCGGCAAGCTGCGCTTCAACCATCGCTTTGAGGGTTTCGTAATCGCCCATGCCTACTCCTCCTCAAAGGGCAGCTCCTCCGGCTCACCGCCGTCTCCCTTGCGAAGCTTTATCACCTTTTGCTCGGCATCATCAAGCATCTGCTGGCAGGCAGCTATCAGTGCCGTACCCTCGTCAAAAAGCTTCAGTGACTCATTAAGCGGCGCTTCGCCGCGCTCAAGGAGCTTTACGATTTCGGATAGCCGCTCAAGCGACTGCTCAAAGCTTAGTTTTTTATTAGCCACGGTGTTTTCCTCCTGAATAAAGTCAAAGCACACTGCCTTCACAAAGTCCGTCTACGGTGCAGGAAAGTCTGCCGTCTGCGAGTGTAACCGAAATACTGTCCCCCCGCGCAACGTCCTTTACACTGCAAACGGCTTTGCCGCCGGAGTCCGTAGTAAGGGCATAGCCGCGAGAGAGGACCTTTATGGGGCTTAGCGCGTCAAGCGACGCGGCAAGGCGCACAAATTGCTGCTTTTTTGTGTCCACCCCTCGTTCATATCGCGTTTGCAGCGCGTTTGCCGCGCTGTCTAAAAGCTGACGCTTTTGGTCAATGTAGGCAACAGGGTCTTGCATAACGCGCCGCGAGGCGAGGTCGGACACCCTGCTTTGCGCTATTGAAAGGCGCTTTCCCATCGCCTGGGAGCATCGGATGCGGCAGGCGTCAAGCCCGTCGCGTATCTCCGATACGTCCGGCACGGCAAGCTCGGCAGCGTTCGACGGCGTTGCCGCGCGCAAATCCGCAACATAGTCTGCTATCGTAACGTCCGGCTCATGCCCTACCGCGGAAATCACCGGGATCTCTGACTCGTAGATTGCCCTTGCCACGCGCTCGTCGTTAAACGCCCATAGATCCTCAATCGAGCCGCCGCCTCGACCTGTTATGATAAGGTCGCCTACCTTATAGCGGTTGGCATAGCGCAAAGCACCCGCTATTTCCGCAGGTGCCTCTGCGCCCTGAACGCGCACGGGCAAAAGCACCACCTTGGTCATGGGCCAGCGTTTTCCGAGAACGCGGATAATGTCTCTGACCGCCGCGCCCGCTGAGGAGGTTATAACGGCTATGGTCTGCGGAAACTTGGGCAGCGGCTTTTTATGCTCCGGAGCAAAAAGCCCTTCCTTTGAAAGCTTTTCCTTAAGCTGTTCAAAGGCAACGTGCAAATCGCCCATGCCCAGCGGCAAAAGCTCGGTGCAGTAAAGCTGATACGCGCCGTCACGCGGATAAACCGAAACACGCCCCACAGCCGTAACGCTCATGCCGCTCTCGGGCGTGAAGCGCAGCTTTGAGGCGTTTCCCTTGAACATGACGCAGCGCAGGGAGCTTTCGGCATCCTTCAGCGTGAAATAGTGATGACCTGAGGGGTAAAGCTTATAGTTTGAGATCTCGCCCCGCACCATAACACCGCTGAGAAAAAAATCCGCGTCAAGCAGATCCTTTATGTGGTTGTTAAGCTCGGTTACGGATACTGCGCTTCGCTCCATGCTATTCCTCCGCTGCCGGGGCAGGCATCTCAGAGGGGGCATCGTTTGCCGCCTCCTCCGTTTCGCGCTCGGCGCTC
>SAMEA3663271__coassemble_511_pt1 | contig 11633 bp, 12 predicted proteins | sample SAMEA3663271__metabat2_low_PE_017 | metagenome-assembled genome bin SAMEA3663271 (sample SAMEA3663271) | pig gut metagenome | biome: pig gut; feature: pig-associated habitat; material: faeces | place: China | collected 2013 | reverse complement strand
ATAAGCCAAAAGCCAACAGAATTTAAACGGCGTCTCCGAAAAGGAGACGCCGTTTCCTTTATTATTTGAAGCAAATGCGGAAAACTGAGCATAATGTGTACAGAGAATATTGTATTGAAAGGACTGACCCTCTTGAACGATCAGCATATATTACGATACTTTCTGGGCGGAAACACTTCCGACGGCTTCTATTCACTATACGACGGCTTCGTATCGCAAAAAGACGGCGATTTTCTTTGGATAATCAAGGGCGGCGCGGGCTGCGGGAAATCAAGCTTTATGCGCAGGATAGGCGCGGCAGGCGAGCGCGCGGGCTACAGCGTTGAATATGCCGTATGCTCCGGCGACCCGGACTCTCTCGACGGCGTATACATTCCCGAGCTGAAAATCGCTTATATGGACGGAACATCCCCCCACGTTACAGACGCAAAAATCGCCGCGGTGGACTCGGCATATATAGACCTTGGAGCTTTTTATCAGCGCGAGGCGCTTGCCGGGCATAAAGCGGAGCTTGAAAAGCTGACTGCGGACGCCAAGGCGCAGTATGTCAAGGCATATTCCCTGCTCTCCGCCGCCGGCAGTTTACGCATGGGCTGGCAGGAAAAGCTGGCAAGCGGGGACGAGCGGCAAGCAGCGCTTGCGCGAGTCAAAAGCCTCGCCCAGCGCGAATTCGGCAAAAAAACTCGCGCACAGGGCAAAATTAAAAAGCGCTTTATCAGCGCTCTTACCTGCAAAGGGCTTGTAACCCTCCCGGAGCTTTCAGAAAACCTTTGCACGCGAATGTATACCTTTGAAAACCGCTACCTGCTGGGAAACGCGGCAATAAGCTGCCTTGCCGAAGCGGCAGCGAGCGCCGGCTATGACGTGATACTCTGCCCCGACCCGCTTACGCCGGAGCTGTTGGAGGCACTTTTCGTGCCTGCACTCTCGCTTGGCTTCAAGTGCGGCGGACGCGGCACCGGCAGTTCTATCAAAGGACGCAACATACGTCTTGACCGCTCTGTCGGAAGCGGCAAACGCCGCGAGCTGCGCGCCTGTGAGCATCTATGCGAGGGACTGCGAAGCGAAGCGTACGCCTCCCTGCTTGAGGCAAAGCGCCTGCACGACGCAATTGAAAGCATATATAACCCTAACGTCGATTTTGACGGCGTTTATGAGCTTGTCGACAAGCATATTGCTCAGCTTGGGTTGAAGTAAACTCCGGTAAGGGCAAAGAAAATGGGGTGCGCGAAAGCACACCCCATTTTGATATATTGTATAGCTTACTCGGAAAAATCAGAAACGATGAGTGTCTCCAGAGTGTTGAGCGCCTCTTTCTCATCGCTGCCATCAGCAATAAGGTTGACGGAAGTACCCTTCACAATGCCCAGAGAGAGAACTCCCAAAAGGCTCTTCGCGTTGACCTTGCGGTCATCCTTTTCGATCCAAATATTGCTTTTGAATTCATTCGCCTTCTGAATGAAGAAAGTAGCGGGTCTTGCGTGCAGACCGACCTGATTATTGATAGTAACTTCTCTTGTTAGCATCACTGTCACTCCTTATGACCAAATGACTTGAAGTCCTCGGGTACTGTTCACATTTTATCAAAGTAAAGTTGCATCGTCAACCGATTTTACCCAATTTGTTGATTTGCACAGCAATAATGTTCAGCACATCAGAGTTTTACCTCAGTTCGACAATGGTAACTCCGCTTTCTCCTTCACCGTATTTGCCCAGTCGAAAGCTCTTGACAGCTTTATTCGTTTTAAGGCTCTGCGATACAGCGGCGCGGAGAGCGCCCGTTCCCTTGCCGTGGATTATCGAGACACTTTGCAGCTTATTCATGCAGGCGCTGTCGATATAGCGTTCAACCACCGGAATAGCTTCATCGGTCATCATACCGCGTATGTCAAGCTCAGGGCTGGTGGACACACTGCGAAGCGCCACAGTGGAGCCTGAGGCTATCTTCGGCTTTTCGACGCTTTGGTTTTCAAGCACATACACCTCGTCCTCTCGGGCGGAGACCTTTAGAATACCCGCTTGCAGCGAGAGCGTGCCGTCCTCTGCTATGTCGAGCACGCTAGCCTTTACGCCCATGGAAAGCAGCTCCACCGTGTCGCCCACCTTCGGCGGGCGCGCGGATTTTTTCTGCTCTCTGACCTCCTGCACCTGACGACCCAAACGCTCATCAGCCTCGTTTAGCTGTCGGCGAAGCTGTGCGCGCGCTTCGTTCTCGCGCTTATGGTCAAGCTCCTTGCTGCGGCGCTTTTTCATCTCGTCAAGCTCGTCAAAGGTGCGCTCTGCCGTGCGGCGCGCGTCCTCCAAAATACGCTCGGCGTCGCGCCTTGCCTTTTCATCCGCCATCTCCAAACGCACCGTCAGCTCACGCTTTAGCTGCTCGGATTTTTTTGCAGCCTCCTGTGCCTGCCGGAGCTTTTGCTGAAGCTCCTCGCGGTCATTTTCCAAAAGACGGCGCTGGTTTTCGAGCTTTTCTATCGTTTCCTCAAAGCTCGCGCTCTCTGAATTAAGTCTGCCCCGCGCGTCGTCAATTACGCATTTCGGCAGTCCCAATCTTTCACCGATGGCAAAGGCGTTTGATTTGCCCGGAATGCCGATAAGCAGCTTGTAGGTGGGGCGAAGCGACTCAATATCAAATTCGCAGGAGGCGTTCTGAACGCCCTGAGTGTTTGTTGCAAACACCTTTAGCTCTGCATAGTGCGTTGTTGCAGCTATCATTGAGCCTTTGCCGCGGGCATTTTCTATTATTGCGGTTGCCAGCGCCGCACCCTCAACAGGATCAGTGCCCGCGCCCAGCTCGTCGAACAGCAGCAGGCTCTTGTCATCACAGCAATCGAGTATTTTTACTATATTCGTCATATGCGAGGAGAAGGTCGATAGCGACTGCTCGATGCTCTGCTCATCGCCGATGTCCGCAAGCACAGCGTCGAAAACAGGCACACAGCTCCCGTCCGCCGCCGGCAGGTGCAGACCGCAGGCAGCCATAACGCAAAACAGCCCCAGAGTTTTAAGCGAAACCGTTTTTCCGCCCGTGTTTGGACCTGTAATCATCAGCGTATCAAAGCCGTCTCCCAGCTCTATGTCAATAGGTACCGCCTTTTCCTTCGGCAAAAGCGGATGACGCGCCTTTTTAAGAACTATCTTTCTGTCCGAAATAACAGGCTCGTCGGCGTCAAGCTTGTAGGACAGCTTTGCCTTTGCAAAAATACAGTCCAGCTTGACCAGCACCGTGAAGTCGTTGATTATATCATCGGCGTGCGCGCCGCATTCAGCCGAAAGCTCCATTAAAATTCGGTCTATCTCCTGCTTTTCCCTTGCCTTCAGCTCCCGAAGCTCATTATTTGCCTTTACCGCCGCCATAGGCTCAACAAAAAGCGTTGCCCCGCTTGAAGAAATATCATGCACAAGACCGGGAATGCTGCTTTTGTGATCCGCCTTGACAGGAATGACGTATCTGTCACTTCGGGTCGTGATGATAGCCTCCTGGAGCGCTTTGGCATAGGAGGGGGAGGAGATAATCCTTTGCAGTGCTTCGCGCACCTTGGCGGAGGCGTTTCGCATATGTCTGCGGATATCCGCCAGCTCGGGACTTGCGTTATCTGCAATTTCATCCTCGCCCAGTATGGAGCAGCAAATCTTCTCCTCAAGGTATTTGTTTGTTGTTAATGAGGAAAAAAGAAAGTCAATATCGCTTCTGCCGCAGCTCTCGCCGGCAGCGTAGGCGCGAACGGTCCTTGCCGCTGTAAGCACGCCGGCAATGTCCATAAGCTCGCGCGTGTTGAGCATTCCGCCGATGCCCGCGCGGCTGAGTGATGAGGCAACATCCTTTACCCCACCAAAGGACGGACTGCCCTTTAAAACCATCATCGCCTTCGCAGCGCTTGTTTCGCCAAGCCTGCGCCGCACCTCATAGGCATTGTCCGCAGGTCGAAGCTCCAAAACCCTATCCTTTGCAGGAAGGCTCACCGCCTCAGCGGAGAGCATTTCCAGAACCGCGGGAAGTTCCAATGTTTTTATTGATTTTTCATAAAGGTCTGTCATAAGTAGCTCCTTGATAGTTCCCCACCAGGGAACAAAAGGTAAAACAATTCTATTTAACGCTTCGCCAGTAATCCAGCGCCGAGAAACGCCGCTCAAGCTGGCTAATTACATAGCTCTCACACACTTGTGCCAAACGTCTCTCCGCGTCGGACTCCAGAGAAAAGGCAAAAGCACGCTTCGGTTCAGACCGCGTAATATGGCGCATCGCCGCAAGCGACGCTTCGCAAAGCGGAAAGGTCTCACCGTAGGCAGCAGCGCAGCTTGAGCAGAAAACCGTCCCCTCCAAGGTGGAGAAAACAGGGGCTTTCGGCGTCTCCTCTCCGCATACGGGGCAATAGTCCAAGCTCGGCTCGTATCCTGCAAGACACATGAGCTTCAGCTCAAAAACCGCCTTGATATGCTCAGGAGAATATAGCTCCTTGCTCAGCGCGAAAAGCGCGTTTAGTCCAAGGCTCATTATCTGAACATCGTGGCTGTCCTCATCGGACACCGCCTCAAGCAGCTCGGCAAAATATGTTCCCAACGAAAGCGCGGCGATATCCTGCCGCAGTCCCAAAAACTGCTCGATTGCGCTTCCCTCGCTTACATACCACTTGCCGCCGCGCTCAAACAAAGTCATCTCCGAAAAAGTCAAAAGCTGGCAGGCAGCAGCAGCCTTGCTCCCCTTTCGCAGCACTCCCCTTGCGCATACCGTCTGCTTTCCCTCGTCCTCCGTCAGCACGGTTAGGATTTTATCCGCTTCCTTGTATTTTACTTCTCTGAGTACCAAGGCTCTGGTAGTCTTGTGCATATTATGTAAACCTCTGCCGTATCGACCCGCGCATTTTATGTCATCTTTATCCCACGGGATTCGGACATAAACAAATGTATCTGTTCTCGAATGACTCCCCATTCGGCTTTCAGACACCTACGCGGATCGATACGACTCCTCTCAAAAGCGAACTCTGGGCTCCTCGCCCGTGCCGCTGAAAGCGATGGCATCCTGCGGCGGAGGGTAAGGCTTTTCTTTTTTCTCTTTCAATGCCGAGCGATAAATGAGATAGCAAACGGGTTCTCCCGTTTCACAAAACATTCTCCAAATCGTATTATCCTTCACACCGCATCACCTCGCTGCCTATATTATGCGCGCTGTCTCTGCGGATATCAGCAAATGCCGACCGGAAATATCATTCTGAATATCCAAAGTTTCTCAGCATGGCATCGCTATCACGCCAGTTTTCCTTAACCTTTACCCATGTTTGCAGATAAACCTTTGTCCCCATGAATTTTTCAATGTCCTTACGCGCCATTTCGCCGACCTTTTTGAGCATCTCGCCGTTTTTGCCGATGATTATGCCCTTGTGGCTCGCCTTTTCGCAAAAAATAGTTACGTCCAGGTCTATGATTTCGGTTTCAATACGCTCAGAAAACTTCGTTACCACAACTGCCGTTCCGTGCGGGATCTCCTTGTCGAGACAATACAGCAGCTTTTCACGAACGATTTCCGCGCACACCTGACGTTCGGGCTGGTCTGTGACCATATCCTCCGGGAAGAGCTTCGGTCCGGGCTGCGCAAGCTTCTCAAGCTCCGTCAAAAGCTCGTCCACCCCCTCACCCGTTCTGGCGCAGATGGGTACAACGGCTTCAAAATCGTGAAGCGCGGCATAGGCGGTTATTACCTCCAACAGCGCCTGCTTTTCAACGGTGTCTATCTTGTTAATAACAAGCACCGCAGGTGAGCCGCTCTGCTTTATCTGCTCAATGAGCGCAAGCTCCTGAGCGCCTGCTGAAGCAATGGGCTCGACCATAAGGATGACCGCGTCAACATCGGCAACCGATTCCTTTACGACCTTTACCATATAGTCACCCAGACGGGTTCTTGCTTTGTGGAAGCCGGGCGTATCCATAAAAACGATTTGCGTGTCGCCGCGGTTTAAAATCGCGCAAATGCGGTTTCGCGTTGTTTGCGGCTTGTTTGAGACTATGGCTATTTTTTCGCCTACAAGCGTGTTTGTAAGTGTGGATTTGCCGACGTTGGGGCGGCCTGCGATCGTTACCATTGCCGTCCTTGTCTGAGCTGCTTTTTTCATTTGTTAGCTCCTTCCGGTTTTCCCCGCACAAAGAGCACGGCAGGAAAAAGTGTAAGTATAATGAGGCACGCCAAAACGGGCTTTTGCTGCAAAAATGAATAAGCCTTACAAATTCGTTCGGCTTGAAAGAAAACGCGAGCGCCGACGACTGCCGATGCCGCCGCCGCGCAAAGCACTGCGGCAGCCGCCGTATCCTTGGCTGTGCCTATGCCGCGGCTTTTTTGAGGATGAAGGGTGTCGCACAGGGTTTCGACCGCCGTATTCGCGCACTCAAGCGCCGTTACAAAGCCTATGCAAAGCAAAACAGCCAGCCATTCGCTCTGCGAAATGCCTGTTACAAGCCCTGCCAGGATAACATAAAAGGCAAAGCACAGATGCACTCGCATATTGCGCTGCGTCCTAACAGCATAGGCAAAACCGCGCAGGGCAAAGCAAAAGCATCTCACCGCTCTCTCACTCCCTCAAGCAGCGCCATGATCTCCTTTTCGCGCTCTCTCATCTGACGCTTCATCTCTCCCTCATCCACATGGTCGTAGCCGAGCAGGTGCAGCACCGAATGGACGGTAAGGTATTGCAGCTCGCGCTTCGTGCCGTGTCCGAACTCCTCGCCCTGCCTGACTGCGTGCTCCAGAGACAAAGCCATATCGCCCAGGCAAACTCGTCCCGTTTTGGGATCTATCTCGCAGGCGCTTTTGTCAAAGTGCCCTGCCTTCAGCTCGTTTGCGGGGAAAGACAGCACATCGGTCGCCCTGTCCACCCGGCGAAATTCGCGGTTCAGGGCATGAATGCCCTCATCGTCTGTCAGCAGGACGCTGACTTGACAGGGAGCGTCTATCCCCTCAGCCTTCAGCGCAGCCCTGACCGCCTTTTTAATTAGATGCTTTGCACCGGGCAGACCGAGTCCGCGTCTGTCTCTGGTAAGATAAACCTTATGCCCCATCAGCTTTTCCTCTTAAATGTCTTTTGTGCGGGCTTTGGAGCATTGGGCTTAGGTCCTGCGCTCACTCGCCTTTTATCCTCCGCCTCGTATGCTTCAATAATGCGCTGAACCAGCACATGGCGAACAACGTCCTCACCCGTAAGACGGCATATCTTTATATCCTCGATATCGCGCAAAACGCGCATAGCCTCCTTAAGCCCGCTCTGCTTGTCGCCGGGGAGGTCAATTTGCGTAACGTCTCCCGTTATGACCACCTTGCTTCCAAAACCAATGCGTGTGAGGAACATTTTCATCTGCTCGCGGCTGGTGTTCTGCGCCTCGTCAAGTATGATGAAGCTGTCGTCAAGCGTGCGTCCGCGCATATAGGCAAGGGGCGCAACCTCGATATTACCGCGCTCAAGATACTTGTTATAGGTCTCAGCTCCAAGCATATCAAAAAGAGCGTCATACAGAGGGCGCAGATAGGGGTCTACCTTGCTCTGCAAATCGCCCGGAAGAAAGCCGAGACGCTCGCCAGCCTCAACCGCCGGACGGGTAAGGATGATGCGGTTTACTTCTTTATTTCTAAACGAGGCTACCGCGGCTGCTACCGCAAGATAGGTCTTGCCGGTACCGGCAGGTCCTATTCCGAGGGTAACGGTGTTGGACATAATTGCGTCAATATATTCCTTCTGACCAACGGTTTTTGCTTTGACCGGCTTGCCCTTTGCAGTTATGCAGACAACGTCGCCTGCTATCTTGTCAATCTTGCTCTCCGCGCCCTCGCGTACAAGCTTGATGATATAGCGCACATTCTGCTCGTCAATGTTTTCGCCCCTCGCGGCAAGAGACAGCAGACCCGAAATCGCCTTTTCGGCATACATGACTTCCTCCGCCTCACCGGAAATGTGAAGCTCGGACTCTCTGTCCACCACTCTTACCTTGAACTCGTCCTCGATGATGTGGATGTTGCGGTCAAACGAGCCAAACACGCTGATTATCTGCTCCATGCGGTCGACCGCCATAATTCTTTCTGTCATTCGGTGATACTTTCCTCCAAAGCTGAATTTCCCTGTTGTACCTTTTCTATCTCCAAAGCCGGAATTTCCTTTTCTACGGCGATGTTCTGTCTGCATTCGGCAATGAGCGTTGCTATTATCATATCGCCGCTGCGGCTAAAGCTGGTTTTCTGCGAAAGAATCTCACCCTCGTCGCCTATGCGTCTTTGAAGCTCAGCGCCCGCCGCACTCTCAAGAGCCGATTTAACGCCCGTCTCGTCTAATTCCGCCGCACTCAGCTCATAGCCAAGCGTCGTTTCGCGGATAAGGCTTATCGGCAACGAAAACAGACCCGTTACTCCGAGCGTATACTCACTGATGATATTATCACACATAGCACCAGAAATTCCACTGCTGCGGTAAAAATTTATTCGTTCATTGCCGATTTTTAACGCCCAGCGCTCCTTTTTTTCGTTTGTTCGTGTCTTTGCCTCATATTTCAGCGGCATGGCAGCGCTTATCTCGTGCCATGTTCGGGCATATACCTCTCCCTTGGCATGAACCAAAATGCTCCCGTCGTAGCTTGAAGGGACAACGCCGGAAATCAGCGTGTCGCCCTTGGCAACCGTCTGCCCTTTGGTAACAACGCCCTGCCCGTATAAAACCTGCGCCCGCTCAATAACGCCGGGATATTCGGCTATGATGTTAATAGGCTCCGTCTTTTTAAAAACCTCTGGAATCTCCGTTCGCTCGCGTACGATGATCTCGGCCCTGCTTCCGAACACGCATACGCTGACCCATTTTAGCTCCGGTATGCGAAGCATCACCTCGCGCCTGATGTCCTCATTGGTAAAGGAGGGATGATAGCTGCCTATGTAAACTCCGCTTTCCTCCAGTGCGTTTAGTATCTCCGTGTCGCTTATACTCTCATTGCCCTCAACATCTATTTTCCAAACAAAAAACGAGGCGGCGATCAAAAGCAGCGTCATCAAGCACGGCAAAGCCCACATGACAAAGCGACGCTGTGCCTGTCTCAGCTTCAGCGGAGCACCGCGCCTTGAGACTGTTTCAAGCTCACAGCGGCTTTCATCGGCAAGCCCAAGAACGCTCTTTAGCTCCCTGAACCGCACATTGATTTGCAGGCTCAGTTCATCATCCGGGCGCGCCCCCCAAAACTCAATGCCGCGCTCCACACATAGATCCAAAATCCGCGTAGGCTCTGCGCCCACAGCGCGTATTGTAGCATAGCCGCGCAATAAATCCAAAATTCTCACCATAGCCACCACCTCAGCACAGCTCAACCGAAACTACAAGCCCGCGCACAACAATTTCCGTTGTTGTCATTGCAGCCAGCATCAGTCCGTCGCCGTTTATGCGCAGAAAGCCGTTTCTTCCACGCACCTCTATGCACTCACGGGTATAGCATTGCAGTCCCCCGTGGTTTTCGATACATACCTCGCCTCCGCATACGGTCAGCTTAGGCTCGCGCGGCAGAAGCTGCGCGGGTAATCCCAGCTTATCCGTTACAGGACGCTTGCGATTTATAACGCTCACACGCATCACCTCGAATAAGCTTATGTCCCAGTGCGCGATTTTAGCAGCGCTGTATGGTCATTCGCCGCGAAGTTTCTCATACAATTATGCTGTATGGGGGGTGCGGTTATGAAAAAACGCGCAGGCTTTCTGCTTTCCGCGCTGCTGGCGCTCATGGCGCTGGCGGCTTTAATAATTAGTCCCGTTCCGGCAGCCGAGGCAGCGCGCGGAGGCATTGAGCTTTGCCTTAAAACGATAGTACCCTCGCTTTTTCCTTTCATGGTTTTGGGGACGATGATATCGGAGCTTGGCATAACGCAGCGCGTCTCGCGCATTCTATCACCCGTGACCAAGCGGCTTTTCGGCGTGTCCGGCGCCTGCTGTACACCTTTCCTCCTGGGGCTTTGCGGCGGCTATCCGCTCGGCTCGGTTTCCGCGGCTCAGCTATATAAAAACGGGAACATCTCAAAGCAGGAGGCAGAGCGCCTGCTCGGCTTTTGCGACAATACAGGTCCCGCTTTCATTATAGGCGTTGCCGGCGGAGCTGTTTTTCAAAGTGCCGCCGTTGGGCTTTTTCTCTACGGCGCTCATATTTTCTCCGCTGTGCTTACGGGTATGCTTCTTAGCTGGCGCCGCGGTTCATATGGGGACGCGCCCGTGCCGGAGCTTAAAAGCCAAAGCCTGCCCTCCGCCTTTTCAGGCAGCGTTCGCCGCTGCGTTTCCACCTGCGCTGCCGTATGCGGCTTTGTTGTGTTCTTCAGCGTTGTCATAGGACTGCTCACGGCTCACGGCACGCTACCCGCGCTTGTTGGCAGACTCTCCTATTCTTTTGGGCTGGAGCTGCATTTTGTGCAAAGCCTTGTTATCGGACTTTTGGAGCTTGGCGGCGGCATTAGCTCCATGGCGGGGCTTTCAGCGAGCGCCGCAAGCCTTGCGCTCTGCTCTTTCATTCTCGCCTTTGGCGGGCTTTCCGTTCACGCACAGGCTTTTTCGGTAATAGCAGAGGGCGGACTGTCCTCCGCTCGGCATCTTTTCGGAAAGCTGCTCCACGGAGGTTTGTCCGCCCTTGTTACGCTGATCGCGTATCCCTTATTCTTTTAGTTTTCCAGCGCCCACTGCGCAGCGTCAACCCCGCCGTAGGCATAGTCAAATTCAGTTCCCATTATGCCGCGAATATCTTCAACCGCTTCCTTTATATCCGCAAGCACAACGTCGTTTATTACGCCAAGATCGTTGCCGTTTTCATAGCCGCTGATGGCGGAATATAAATTCCATGTTGCGTATCTGTATCCGGGGTCAACGCCGTAATCAAGCATATCCATCATCTTGACGGGATAATACTGAATTTGTCTGAGTACGGTCTCTCCGGTATCAATATTCTTTTGAATGCCTATGTTGAGCGCCACGGTAAGATCTGTATACCGGTCGTCCATGCAGGAGACGAGGTTGCCCATTGAATAGACGATAAAGCAGGTGCGTTCAGTGCCGTCCTCGTCAGTTACCTTGCGAAGCTCCATAGGCTGCGGAACGTGGGGATGACCGCCGATGATTATATCCGCACCCTCCCGGAACAGAAAGTCCGACAGCTCAATTTGATACGGCTTTGGCGAGGTCTCATATTCCAGCCCCCAGTGCATCTGAACCAGGATAAGGTCGGTGTTCAGCGCACGAGCTGCCGCCATATCCTCGCGCAGCAGGTCGTAGTTGATATCCGAAAGGGTGTTCAAATAGTCGTTGTAGAAGATGTTAACGGCGTATTCAAAGCCCGTCACCGGGATGGCGTTGGTGCCGTAGGTATAGGACAAAAAGGCAATGGAGATGCCGTTTATGTCTTTTACCAGAATACCGTTATTGGCGTCGCGCTCCTCCTGCGAGCGGTAGGTGCCAACATGGTCAAGCCCGTTGAGTTCAAGAATATCAAGTGTGCGGAAAATACCCGCCTTCAAGCCGTCAACACTGTGGTTGCTGGCGGTGTTTACCATGTCGAAGCCGACGGTTTTAAGGGATGTCGCAAGCTCCGTAGGAGACTTGAACATGGGGTAACCGGTATACTCCACCGTTTCGGGGAAAGTAGTC
>SAMEA3663271__coassemble_496_pt1 | contig 11841 bp, 8 predicted proteins | sample SAMEA3663271__metabat2_low_PE_017 | metagenome-assembled genome bin SAMEA3663271 (sample SAMEA3663271) | pig gut metagenome | biome: pig gut; feature: pig-associated habitat; material: faeces | place: China | collected 2013 | reverse complement strand
GGCGCGCGAGCGGACGCAGGTGCTAATGGACATCGCCAACGGCTCCGGCGCTCTCGTGGTCGGCACGGGCGATATGTCCGAGCTTGCTCTCGGCTGGGCGACCTATAACGGCGACCATATGTCGATGTACGGTGTTAACGCCGGCATACCGAAAACTCTGGTGCGCCATCTTGTCGCCTTCTGCGCGGACACCGCCGAGTCCTCTGCGCTCTCCGTGGTCTTGCGCGACATTTTGGCAACGCCCGTATCCCCGGAGCTTTTGCCCGCCGAAAACGGCGACATCTCGCAAAAAACGGAGGAGCTGGTCGGTCCTTACGAGCTGCACGACTTCTTTTTGTACTACCTCGTGCGCTGGGGCTGCGAGCCGCAAAAGGTATTCAGACTAGCCAAATACGCCTTTAACGGCTAATATGACGATAAAACCATCCTGCACTGGCTCAAAACCTTCGTTCGCCGCTTCTTCTCACAGCAGTATAAGCGCTCCTGCCTGCCGGACGGACCTAAGGTCGGAACGCTCTCCCTCTCGCCTCGCGGCGACTGGCGAATGCCCTCAGACGCGGTGGCGGATATATGGCTAAAGCAGCTTGACTCCCTATAAAAACAGCAGCGCGGAAACGTAAAACCGTTTCCGCGCTGTTTTTATACCTTATGGGCAAATTAACCGCTCCGATATAAGCTTCAGGGCTTTCCCGTGGCGGCTAAACAGTCTTTGACGCTACCTATCGGCACTGCTGTATTCGGGACAGACATAGCGTCCGTGCTTTTCGGTTTTTCCCTTAATGTCGATTGCCGCTTGTGGGCAGCGGTTTATGCAGCCGCAGCAGCAGATGCAGTTGTTCCCGAAAACGGGCTTGCCGTCAACAAGCTTGATGTTATTAACCGCACAGCAGCTCTCGCAAATACCGCAGGAGACGCATTTATCCGAAACAACAAACTTCTTTTTTCCCACATTAAAGAGGTTGAAGCCACGGTTCACAGCGCCGGACATAAGACCGGGCAGAAGGGTTTTGTCTGTCTTTTCAATGCGCTTGCAATCTCTTATCCTCTCGCCCAGTCGGCGCATCTCCGGCAAAGCCCTTTCAATTGTCTCGCGCGCTTCCTCCTCCGAGGGCATTTTAAAGCCCACCACGAAGTTATCGGGCATAACGATGCCGCTAAAGCCCATAAACTCCATGCCCTTATCCTCGGCAAGCTTTTTGCAGTATTTTTCGCAATTTCCGGAGTTTTGACCCATCGTTGCCACGAAATATATTCTTTTGCTGCCCGAAAACTCCGATTTTTTCAAAAGCTCCTCGATTTTTCGCGGAAAGCGCCACGCATAGATAGGACAAACCACTACAAAGGGCTTTTGAGATTTAAAAACCGCCCGCTCACCGTTTTTGATAACATCGCCGAGGGAAACGATCTCATCGCCTGTAAGCTCAGCTATAACATCTGCTGCATATTTGCTGTTGCCCGTTCCGGAAAAATATAAGATCATGCTGTTTCCTCCTTTTATTGTTCCTCGCTGCCGTAGATACGCGCAACGCTTTCTGCCGTTTTATAAAGCTCCTGCCTCACACTCTCCGGTGAGAGCACCTCAACCTCCGCTCCAAAGCCGAAAAGCCACGCATAAAACTGAGGGCTGACGACCACCTCCACCCCAACGGTGAAATGCTCCTCGTCGGTGGAAACGAGTATGGTCTCCTTGCCGAAGCGGTCAATGACCGCGCCTGCGAGATGGTTTTTAAACTTCAGCCGCACGAGCTGCTCGCTTCCCGAGAACATCCCGAAAACCTTTTGAGAATATGCGGACATATCCACTCTCTCAAAGGCTTCCCTGCCCTGCCGAGGAGTTTCCGCAACGGAGATGTCCGCCATTTTATCCACACGATAGTGCTTTAGCAGCCCGGAGGAGGCGTCGTAGGCGAGCATATAATAATTCTCGTCGTCCCACATCAAGGCAAAGGGGCTTACCTCGTAAAACGCGCCGTTTTTGCGAAAACGCCGCTCACGGCTCACGGCATATTCAAAATACTTGAAGCGTATTGCTCTATCATGCAAAATCGCTCCTGAAATCTCGTCCACATTATAGTAAACGCTTTCGTTCATGCTCTTCACGCGCCCGCGAACATAGACCTGCCGCTGCAAAAGCTGCGCGTCATAGACGCTTGCCAGCCCCTCGATTTTTTTGATGAGCGATATAGTTTTTTTCTCGGTGATGAATTTTGACGACTGCACGCTGTCTACCAAAAGCTTCAGCTCCGGCAGCTCAAATTCACGCGAGGCAACGTAGTAGCCCGTTGTTTTCGATCTTGTCTGCACAATATCCAGCCCGAAAACGCGAAGCATTTCCAAATCGTCGTATAGGCTTTTTCGTTCAGCCGAAACGCCGCAGCGGGAAAGCTCGTCTATCATCTGCGCAATTGTCATGGGGTGCTGCTCGTCGGTTTTTTCAAGCAGGCAGCGCATGAGATACAACAGCTTCAGCTTTTGGTTTGAGGATTTTGCCATTATCGCACCCTCCTGTGTTTCAGCAAACACTGCGCATACAGCGCGGACAAGCTATGCCGCGCAAATAAGCAGCTTATATTCGCGCCAACTACAACAAGCTCCGTTCCCCGCTCTGTCTCGGCAGGATAATTCCATCTTAAGATTATATCACGGAAGAATTAAAATGTAAAAGTGCCGTAGAGTTTATTTTCGGCATATGTTGATTTAGTTGTTGACATATGCCAAAAACAGTGTAGAATAATAAACAGCATATGCCGAAATCTTTGGAGGTGAATATATGCCCAGACCCTGCAAGCGCAGACGCATCTGCCAAATGCCGCGCTGCGAGCGCTTTGCTCCGACCGAAAAGAGCGGCGGCGCGCTGCAGCTTGTTACAATGTCACTTGACGAGTATGAGACAATACGTCTGATCGACCTTCTCGGCATGACGCAGCTTGAATGCGCCGCGCAGATGAACATTGCCCGCAGCACCGCACAGGCGATCTATAACAGCGCCCGCGCAAAGCTTGCCGAATTCCTCGTTAACGGGCGCGAGCTTAGCATAGCGGGCGGCGAATACATTCTTTGCGAAGGCAACGCGAAAAATGACTGCTGTTCTCGCAGTTGCCGCTGCTGCCACAAAACGAGCAATGATACAACGCACTAACATAACGAACGGGAGGATAAAAATGAAAATCGCAGTTACTTATGAAAACGGACAGGTATTTCAGCATTTCGGGCACACCGAGAACTTCAAGATCTATGAGATCGACGGCAAAACCGTGATCTCCTCCACCGTTGTGCCGACAAACGGCAGCGGTCACGGTGCTCTGGCGGGCTTTCTTTCCGAGCGCGGCGTGGATACCCTTATCTGCGGCGGCATCGGCGGCGGAGCGCGCGTGGCGCTGGACAATGCCGGCATAAGAGTTTTTGGCGGCGTAAACGGGGAGGCTGACACGGCAGTTGATGCGCTTTTAGCCGATAAGCTCAGCTTTGACCCCAACGCAAAATGCGACCATCACGAGCACCGCGAGGGTGAAGCCTGCGGCGAGCACGGCTGCGGAGGGCACGAGCATCACGAGCACGGCTGCGGAGGACATCACCACGAGGACGTAAAAACCATACCGGTTAAGGGTATCTGAGCAGTATTTATGCAAAGCAGCCGGCACGGAATTTGCCGGTCGCTTTGCATTTTGGGATAAGCCCAAGCGCATATAGCCCGCGCAGGCGGTGTCGCCGGCAAAATGCTTCGGAGGTTATTTAATGGCATACTTCGTCTATATTTTGCGCTGCGAGGGCGGCAGCCTTTATGCCGGCGTTACCACAGACCTTGCCCGCCGCTTTTCAGAGCACTGCGGCAGAGGCGGAAAAGGCGCAAAATACACCGCCGCCCACCCGCCGCTATGTATCGAAGCGGCTTGGAGCGCGGAAAACCGCAGCGACGCACAGCGCCTCGAATATCGCATCAAAGCGCTCAGCCGTGCGGAAAAGGAAGCTCTTATCTGCGGCTGCGCGCCTGAGGCTCTTGACCTTAGCGCCTATCGCCGCCTCTCAGTAAACGGTGACGCGCCCTCAGCATAAAAGGACAAGCGGCAGATTATCCGCTTGTCCTTTTTATCGCTATATGCTTTTTAGATCGCCTGTAGCGGGATTGTCTATAAGCCTTCCCTCCTGTGTAAAACGCGAGCCGTGGCAGGGGCAGTCCCACGAGTGCTCAGCGGCATTCCATTTAAGCGCACAGCCCAAATGAGGACAGCGCTTTTTGCTTATTTGAAGAAGGCTTGTGACAGCTTCAAACGCGTTTACGGCAAGCTGCGGACGCAGCAATGTTCGCCAGGGCAAAAATGCCTCGGCATAGGGGTTTTCCCTGTCCAAAACCATATCCGTCAGCAGAGTCGCCGCAACCATTGAGAGCGTCATGCCCCATTTGTTAAAGCCCGTGGCGACATAAAGGTTCGGCGTATTTTTTGAGTATTGCCCGATATACGCCGAGCCGTCAAGCGTCATGCAGTCCTGCGTCGCCCAACGGTATTTTATGCGCGCGTCGGGGTAGCTTCTCTGCGCAAAAGCCTCAAGCTCGCGCCAGCCACCGCCTTGCTTGCCCGTTCGGTGCCCGCCGCCGCCGAGCAGCAGCAGCTCGCCATAGCCGCGAAAGCTCATGCCCTTATGTGATTGGTCAACATACATTGCGTCCGGCTGCTGCGCGTTTTCCAAGCCCAGAACATAGCTGCGGTGCTGATACTGCTTGAGAAAATAGCAGCCGTGCTTGTTGATAAAGGGAAAATGTGTGGCAACAATGATTTTTTCCGCCGCAACGCTGCCCTTATCCGTAATGGCTTTGCGCTCGGAAAGCTCAAGAACGCGAGTGTTTTCATATATGTTCAGGTCTTTGGCGATAGCCGCGGCAAATCTAAGCGGGTCAAACTGTGCCTGACGCTCAAAGCCCACCGCGCCCACCGTTTCAAGCGGCAGAGGCGGCTCACGGACGAATTTCGCGCTGTATCCCAGAGTGTCGAGGGCGGCAAGCTCACGGTCCAGCTTTTCGCGCTCGCTTACCGAGTAGACAAAGTTATCCTTTTCCTCAAAGCCGCAGTCGATTTTGCCGCAAAGCACACGGTATTCCTCAAGAGCGCTTTGATTGACCTCAAGATACATACGCGCTTTCTCAGAGCCGAACTCCTTGAGCAGCTTATCATAAATAAGCCCGTGCTGCGCGGTTATTTTCGCCGTTGTGTTTTTTGTAATGCCGCTGCAGAGCGTTTGAGCTTCTACAAGAGCGTAATCCACACCGCTATCGGCTAGCTTGCGGGCGCAAAGAAGTCCCGCCATACCGCCGCCGATTATGAGCACATCGGTTTTTATATCACCTTGAAGCTGCTCAAAGCGCGGCAGCCTAGTCCCGTCCGACCAAACCGAAATCATGTAATCGCCTCCGGGCATAGTATGCCTAAAAGCACTTCGCTTAGTCAGTATTCGGGGCTTTTGCCGTTTGAGTTTGCGCCCTTGCGCCCTGAAAAAACTAAATGCTTTACGCCATGCTTTAACGGCGCTTTTTCTCCTCAACAGGCAGGGGCTGTGGGCTATCCTTTTTTAGAATGATCCCCGCCCCGCGGGCAACACGACCGTTGGCAAGCGCCACAATGCCGTCGGCAAGCTTCATCTGCGCTGCGCCGCCACTGCTCTGGCACAAGGAGCGTATGCTGTTGCGCGGCATCAGAGCCATCAAAAACCGCTGGTTTTTGACAGCCGCCTCCCTTTCAGTACCCTCCGGCATGGAGCTTATGCTCCTGCCGTTTATTTCAAACACCTTTGTTATTATGCTGTAGATCAACCGCCCCATGCGCGTACTGTTATACTCTATCAGCGGCGTTTCAAGTGTGATGGGTGTTTTCGCAGGCTCTGCGGGGATTTCTCTGCCGAGAGTCTCTGCAAAGACCGCGTCGGATATTCGGCACTCGGCGATATTTGCATACTCTGCAAGCACCTGCTCGGAATATGGCGCAGCCGCAGTGCTCTTCCCGCTGACGGTAATACTGTCCTTCAGGCGTATGTCACGGCTCGACGCACCGATGCACACCTCGTAGCTGCCGTTTTCCGTTATCCAAGCCTGCTCGCGCGTGTTGTAATACGAAAGCTCGCTTTCATCAAAACCAAGCGTTATCGTCCTTGCCTCGCCCACCGCAAGATACAGCTTGCAAAAGGCTTTAAGCTCCTTTGACGCCTTGAAAACCGCCGAGCCTTCGTTTTTGCAAACATATAGCTGAACGACCTCCGCTCCGCGCCTTTTTCCTGTGTTTTCAACTGTCAGTTGTGCAGTAATTCTGCCGTTTTCATGCTCGAGTCGCAGGTCGCGGTATTCAAAGTCGGTGTAGGAAAGCCCGAAGCCGAAGGGATAGCGGATTTTTTCGGGCGCTTCGTCAAAATAGCGATAGCCCATGAATATATTCTCGCGGTATTGCTCCACCCTCTTTTTGGCATAGCTCTCGCCAAAAGGGATATCCTCATTTTTGCGCATCCATGTTTCACTCAGTCGCCCCGATGGGTTTGCCTCGCCGTAAAGCAGCCTGCGGCAAGCCTCTCCTCCGCCCTGCCCGGGCAGAAACATATTCAAAACGGCGTTCACATCGTCGGCAAAGGGAAGCTCCACCGGGCTTCCGCCAAAGAGAATAACGACGACCTTTTTTCCCATGCGGCAGAGCCGATTAATAAGCGAAAGCTGGTTTGGGGGCAGCAATATATTCTCGCGGTCGAAGCCCTCACTTTCAAAAAGCTCTGTCAGCCCGCCGAAAAACAGCACCGTTTCATAACCCTCGCAAGCACGCAAAGCTTCATTTTCAAGCTTGACCTCCGGATCATGCCCTGCCTCGCGGTAGCCGCGCACATATTCATAGGAGACTCCGGCAGCGTCAAAGGCGTTTTTAGGAGACAGCATCATCGCGGGCTCTAACAGGCTTGAGCCGGCGCCCTGATAGCGCATTTTTTCAAAAAGCTCTCCTACGACAAAAACCTTTTGCTCCGCTGAAAGAGGAAGCGCACCATCATTTTTCAGCAGAACCGCGCAGTCGGCTGCTATGTCTATCGCAAGAGCATTATGCTCCTTGAAAGCAATCTCCGTATTCGCCGCGGATTTCTTTCCGCTCTGGGCGTCGCAAACCAGCCTTAGCACGTTTGAAACCGCCTTATCAAGTGTTTCCATCGAAAGCTCACCGCTTTCGGCAGCTTCGATAATCGCCTTGCGGTTTGCCCAAATACCGCCCGGCATATCCAAATCAAGCCCCGCCTTTACACCCTCAACGCGGTCATGGGTTGCGCCCCAATCGGACATTACCAGACCCTCATAGCCCCATTCTTCGCGCAGCACATCAGTTAAAAGCCACTTGTTTTCCGAGCAGAAGCTGCCGCCGAACTGATTATAGGCGCACATCATCGCGCGCGGCTTGCCCTCTTTAACGCAAATCTCAAACGCCTTTAAATACAATTCGCGCGCCGCGCGCTCGTCTATTGTGGAGTCACCCATATAGCGCATATTCTCGTTGTTGTTGAGAGCAAAATGCTTTGCACAGGCGGCAACTCCCGTTGCCTGCAAGCCCCGCGTATAGGCGGCAGCCATTTTACCCGCAAGGAGCGGGTCTTCCGAATAGTATTCAAAGTTGCGCCCGCAGCGCGGGTCGCGCTTTAGGTTAAGTCCGGGAGCAAGCAGCACGTCAATGCCGTAGCCGACACATTCCTCTCCGATGGCGTGACCCACTTTTTCAGCATTTTCCTCACTCCAGCCGTTGGCAATGCAAACCGGCGCGGGAAATGCCGTTGAGGGGAGAGATTGCCCCAGCTCCATAGCTCCGTCGCCCTCGCCGTCAGCCTTTTCTCGCACGCCGAGCGGTCCGTCCGTCATATGAACGGCGGGTATGCCGAGTCTCGGCACGGCATTTGTCCACCATGTATGATAGCCCTCAAGCAATGCTGCCTTTTCGGCTATGCTCAGTTCTTTTAAAAGCTCGGCAATTTCTTTCATAAAGGCTCCCCCATATGTATTTTGAGCAGCTTCTCCGCGCTGCAGCATTGCTTATATTATATATAAACCGTCATATCTTTGCAATCATTATGCCATGTACAGATTCAGCCGCTGTGTAAATAAGCGCCAAAGCCTCCTGTGGTCGGACGCTTTGGCGCTAAAAAGTTTAAAGTATTTCAACCGAGAAAGTGTAATCCAGCCCCTGCTCGGTTTTAAGCTGATATTGCTCATGAATGGGCGCGCCCCAACTGTCATCCCCGCCGCAGCCGCTCATTCCGCCGAAGATCGACAGAGCTGTTTTTGTAGCAGGCGGCAGGTCACAGGGCTTTTCGGCAATCTCAAGCTCATGTGCGGTATATGGCAGAGCGCGTGCTGAAAAGAGTATGTCTGAGCTTATTCTAAGCCCTGTTCCCTTTTCGTCTTTCACCGTAAAGCTGCGAAGCAGGGTTTTATTCGCGCAGTCTTGCACTCTAACATAATTGGGAAGCTGACGCGAAGCCTTCCCCCTGCCAAGACCGATTTTTGCGCTGCCCAAGCGGTCGGGATAGGAGTCCGGCTCAAGATTTCCGTACCACTCCAGCTCACAAAGCTCGGCGGGCAGAATCATGCTAAGACCCGCGCAAGGAACTGTGCCGGGTGTGGAGTCAAGGTGCAGGGAAACATCGAAGGAATCGTTTTCGTAGAATTTGAGAACGATGGCAAAGCTCACCGGTGTCTCGGTGCAGCAAACCTGAAACTCGCTGCTAATTGTGGCGTTTTCCTCATCAACGCTGAGTCTCCAGCAGTCGGCATATAGGCTGGCAAGCTTCCAATGTCCCCAAAACAGCTTGGATTTAAAGCCGTTTTCATTGTCGGTTGGCGCGCGCCAGAAATCTGCCTCAAGCGGCTTTTTAAGAAGCTCAACACCTGCGCTTTTGAGGGAATAAAGCAGTCCCGTGCTGCGGGAGATCATCGCGGCAGCGCTGTTCATCTTAACCCCGATGTTGCAGTCACCCAATATAAGCTTGGCAGGCTTAGCGGTGTTTTTCCCATGCTCGAACGGTCTTAAAATCCCCTCGCCATAGGCAAGCTCAAAGCCCGCGTCGGCATAAAGCGTCCGCGTTTTGAGTTTCGCAGAGCACGATAGAATAAGCTCGCCGTCGCAGCCGTCAAATGTACAGGGCAACGGAAGTGTAACGCATTCGCCCGGTGCAAGGGATACCTCCAGCTTTCCCGTTTTCATCTCCCTGCCGTCGCACCTAAGCGTCCAGCAGAAAAGCAAATCGTCCGTATTTGTGAAAAGGCGCTCGTTTCTGATGAAAATACCGCTTTTTGAGGGCTTGATTACCAGCGGCTGATACTGCGCTTTGACCTCGCGGGATTTGGCGGTTTCCTTGTGCTCGCAGTCAAAAATGCCGTTGCAGCAGAAAATACCGTCAGTTGGTCTGTCGCCAAAGTCGCCGCCGCAGAGAAAGCTCTTTCCGTCGCTTGAGCGCAGACCCTGGTCGGCAAAGTCCCACACAAAGCCCCCCTGATACTGCGGATACTTGCGCGAAAGCTCCACATATTCATCCATATTGCCCACGGAAGATCCCATTGCATGGCAGTATTCGCAGAGAACAAATGGCTTTTCCGGCTTGGAGCGAAGATATTCCTCGATTTGCTCGACCCGCTCATACATACGGCTTTCCATATCGCTTGTCGCGTTATAGCGTCTGTCCACGAACACGCCCTCATAGTGGACAAGTCGGGAGCAATCGCGCTGTCTGAACCACTCTGAAAGCTCATACAGCACGCTGCCGCCGTAGCTTTCGTTGCCGCACGACCACACAAGGATGCAAGGATGGTTTTTGTCCCGTTCGAGCATACTGCGACCTCTGTCCAGAACAGCGGGAAGCCAGCGTTTATCGTCGTTTGGAACTATACTGTTCGTATCGTCCTTTATCATGCCCATTATCATCCATGTGCCGTGGCTTTCAAGGTTCGTTTCATCCATTACATAAAAGCCGTATTTATCGCAAAGGCGGTAAAAGGCGGAATTATTGGGATAGTGGGAGGTACGGATTGCGTTTACGTTGCTGCGCTTTAGAGCTATCAGGTCGCGCTCTATGTCGTCAGCGCTTATGGCTCTGCCCTTGTCGCAGCTAAATTCATGGCGGTTTACACCCTTAAAGACAAGGCGTCTGCCGTTTAAGAGCATAATACCGTCTTTCATTTCAAATCTTCTAAAGCCAACAGGCTCTTTGATGCCGCAGATAAAAGTGTCTCTCTCGTCAAAGACCCGTATCTCCGCGTCATATAGGTTAGGTTCTTCAGCGCTCCACAGCTTGGGCGAATTAATGCTGATTTCAAGCGTCTTTTCGCAGGCACCTACGGGAAGCTTGGCAATGCACTCTGTGCTCTCGCCGTTTAGCTTCAGCTCAAGGCGCACGCTGCACTCCTTATTTGAGGAAAGGCTCAGCCTTGCAGAAAGCCTTCCCGTGGAAAAATCCTTGTCGGGCTCGGCTTTCAGCTCCACATCCTCAATATAGACAGGTGTGGGGCAATAAATGCTGACATCTCTGAAAACTCCGGAAAAGCGCCAGAAGTCCTGATCCTCCAACCAGCTTCCGCTGCACCAGCGCGTCACAAGCAGCACAAGACGGTTTTCGCCGCCCAGATATGCTGTGATATCAAATTCGTGGCGGGTAAAGCTGTCTTCGGTGTAGCCGACATACTGCCCGTTTAAAAACACAAAGCAGCTACTTTCAACGCCGTCCAGCGCAAGGCGTACTGCTCTGCCCTTGAAGCCGTCGGGCAGGTCGAGGTTTTTCACATACAGCCCGCAGGCGTTGCGCTCCGCCGGAATTTCAGGCGCAGTGAGCTTTTCCACACCGTCCCACGGGTACTGGGTGTTGACATACTGCATATAGTCAAAGCCCTGCATTTGAATATGCCCCGGAACGCTGATTTTATCGGGCAAAGCGCCCTTGGAAATAAGCGAAATATCAAGCTCCGCCGGAGAGGTAAAGCAGGCAAACTCCCACTGTCCGTTAAGGCTGACAGGGTCGAGATATTTCCCGTCCTCGCCGATAAAGCGGCTGTCGGCGTGCGCGGGAAGGCGGTTTTGCTCAAAAATCTGTGGGTCGCTGAGAATCGACAATATGTCCTGAATGCTTTTCATAATCCTCCTTACTATTCCCCACTTCTCCGAGCCTAAAGCGCTTTTTAAAGCACGCTCGGCAGCAAAGAAACCAAAGAAACATATTCCTCATCATCCGGCTGTGCTTGACGGATTTGCTTGACTCAAGAATATCACTATGGTAAATTCAGTGTCAACAAATAACTTAGCTTTGCTCCTCCTAATCATTTGCCTGCCCATTGATAAATCCAAAGCGCAAAGGACAATACTAAGCATATAAAAGCCCCATTTTGAGTTGCATTCATTTTTCGGCTCATACAGGCACGTCTTTTGGCAAAAGCCATAAGCCGCAGCGCAAAAAGCTATGATTGAGGTTTTACCATGAAAAAGGATACCAGGGCGCAGCACGAATTTAGCTTTCTTTCAAAGCAGTATTCACGCTTAAAGCAGCAGGCGGCTGAAACAAAAGCAAGCAAGCTTTGGCGGCTTGAAGCCCTTATCAGAAGCAGGATAAGAGAGCTTCGTGCTTTGCAGGAAAACAAGCTCCCCTATAAGCCGCTGTTTGACAACTATACCGCCTTGTTTGAGGAGGTCTCCCGCCGCCTTTTGGAAAGCTATAACGCCGCCAACAGCACAGACTATGTGTTTGAGGAGGTAATCAAGGGCAGCTTTCAGTCGTATCTTCGCTCCGGCATTATCTCTGTTCTGGTCACAAACCACATTCCGAAAATAGTTGCCGAGGAGTTTAGCAGCATAT
>SAMEA3663271__coassemble_467_pt1 | contig 12463 bp, 10 predicted proteins | sample SAMEA3663271__metabat2_low_PE_017 | metagenome-assembled genome bin SAMEA3663271 (sample SAMEA3663271) | pig gut metagenome | biome: pig gut; feature: pig-associated habitat; material: faeces | place: China | collected 2013 | reverse complement strand
TTCCCTCCGGCTGCTCAAACGCCGAGGTTTTAAAACAGCTTATGGAGCTTTCGCACAAGGTGCTTGACAAGCACCCCATAAACGAGCGGCGCCGCGCGGAGAACAAGCTGCCTGCCAACGGAGTATGGTTCTGGGCTGAGGGCACGGGAGTTGAGCTGGAGTCATTCTATGATAAATACCGCAAAAAGGGCACTGTTATTTCCGCAGTCCCCCTCTGCCATGGTATTGCAAAGCTTTCCGGCTTGGACGTTACCTATGTTGACGGGGCAACGGGCGAGCTTGAAACAAACCTTGAAGGCAAGGTGGACGCCTGCGTCAAGGCGCTTGAGGGCGAATACGATTTTGCCGCCATCCATGTTGAAGCTCCTGACGAATGCACGCATAACGGCGACACTAAGGGAAAGCTTCAGGCAATCGAATGGCTGGACAGCCGCGTAATGAAGCCTCTTGTCGGCAGGCTGGATGCCGAGCCTTTTGATTACCGCCTGCTTTTCATATCCGACCACAAAACGCTCACCTCAACGCGCGGTCATGACGGAGAGCCTGTTCCTTATATGATATACGACAGCCGTGTTGACACGGAGTGCGGTCTGCCATACACCGAAAAAAGCGGCGAGACAGGTCCTTATCTTGAGACCGGAACGATGCTTATGCCGCGCCTGTTTGAGCTTTAAGCCCGGATTTCGCCTTATTGAAAGGAGCCGCCTATGCAGGAGATAACCGAATACGCTTACGCAAAGCTCAACCTCTCGCTGGACGTAGTTTCGCGGCTTCAGAGCGGCTACCACGAGCTTTGCATGGTAATGCAAAGCGTTTCCCTTTGTGATGACGTTACGCTCTCCATGAGAGCCGACGATAAAATAAGCATCAAAACCGACCTGTACTTTCTTCCCAACAATGAGCGCAACATTGCCTTCAAGGCAGCGCAGACCTTCTTTGATAAAACAGGGCTTAGGCATGGCGTGGATATAGATATCAAAAAGCGCATACCCGTCTGCGCGGGCATGGGCGGCGGCTCAGCCGACGGTGCTGCGGTGCTTCGCGCACTCAACAAAATGAACGGTCTGCCGCTTTCAGCAAACGAGCTTGAGGAGTTGGGCGCGAGCGTCGGCTCGGACATTCCCTTTTGCATATGCGGCGGAACAGCGCTTGCCAAAGGGCGCGGTGAAAAGCTGACCGAGCTTCCCGCTATACCTCAATGCAAAATCATCATCTGCAAGCCGCGCTTTTCCGTATCCACCCCGGAGCTGTTTTCGCGCATAGACCGCTTTTCAATCAAGCTTCGCCCCGATACAGCCGGTATGCTTGAGCGCATCGAAAGCCGCGATCTGGCAGGCATCGCAAGACATATGTATAATGTATTCGAGGATGTTCTTCCGCCCAAGCCCTCCGACGTAGCGGAGATAAAGCGCACGCTGCTCAACTGCGGCGCACTCGGAGCGGTTATGACGGGGACAGGCTCGGCGGTCTTTGGAGTTTTTGACGATGATGAGAGCGCAAGCGCCGCTTTCAATCAGCTTCGGGCGCAATATACGAGCGTTTTCAGTGTCCTCCCCAAAGAGAGAATAAAAATAGGCTAAAACTTGTATAAAGCTTCATAAAACCGTCCATAATGCAGTAAAACACTACATAAAGGACGGTTTTTGTATTTTGAACAAGCAAAAAAGTAAAAAGCAAATAAGAATAATCGAAGGCGCGCTGCTTATCGCGCTGTGCATAACCCTCTGCATGGGGCTTTGGGCGCGGGCGCAGCAGCAAAAGCTCTCCGGCGAGCTGGTGCGCCTGCACGTTATCGCCGCTTCGGACAGCGATGCCGACCAAGCACTGAAGCTTCGCATACGCGACCGCGCACTGATGCACCTTACACCCCTGCTGGATAGAGCGCAAAGCGTTGACGACGCCCGCGCAGTAATAGAAAGCGAGCTGCCTCATCTCGAGAAGCTGGCTAACGACGAGATAGCCGCCGCCGGCTTTGATTACTCAGCCGCCGCCGCACTGGCTCCAGAGCGCTATCCGACGCGCGAATACATGGGCTTTGCTCTGCCCGCAGGCAGCTATCTTTCGCTTAGAATAACTCTTGGCGGCGGCGAGGGGCAAAACTGGTGGTGCGTTGTTTTCCCGCCGCTCTGCATGACGGCGGTGGAGGAGTGTGAAAGCATTGCCACCCTCTCAGAGAACTCGAAAAAACTGATTTTTGCCGAGGAGGAGGAATATATCCTCAAATTTCGCTTAATAGAGTTTTTTGAAAGCATATCTCCCGAACATCTTGACAAGCGCTGATAAAAATGGTAAAATCACGCTATTCTCCGTGAGGGAGTAGTCAGCGCGAAAGCGGTTCAAGTCAACACACATGGCAGCGCACGGTTTCAATATATCATTTGCGGTTGGAACACCTTGCCGGAGTCTTATCCGACCCTGCCTGGCTTGTATTAAATGACCAGACTCATGGATAGGCTCAGCCTATCTGTGAGTCTTTTTTCGTTACCCTCACAGGCAAAATAATGTAGGAGGAATTCGGATGAAATACTATTGCAGCGAGATCGACGACGTTCTCAGTCAAGCGCAAAGCTCCCGCGAGGGTCTATCCTCCGCCGAGGCTGAAAAGCGTCTTGCCGAAAACGGCAAAAACAAGCTCGCCGAAGGCAAAAAGGACTCCCTTATAAAGCGCTTCTTCGCGCAGATGGCAGACCCGATGCTCATCGCGGCAGCGCTCATCTCCGGCGTTACCGCCGTTTACGAGGGCGAGGGCTTTGCGGATGTCATAATTATCATGTTTGTTGTTATTGTAAACGCGATTTTGGGCGTTTATCAGGAGAACAAGGCCGAAAAAGCGCTTGAGGCTCTGCAGCAAATGGCGTCAGCCACAAGCAAGGTGCTTCGAGACGGCAAGATATGCGTTATCAAAACCGAGGACATTGTGGTAGGCGACATTGTAGTTCTTGAAGCGGGCGATGCCGTTCCCGCGGACGGTCGCATCATCGAGTCAAACAGTCTCAAGATCGAAGAAGCGGCATTGACGGGCGAAAGCGTCCCCGTTGATAAGTTTATCGACATTCTCTACCTGCGCGATGGCAAGGACGTTCCCCTCGGTGACCGCAAGAACATGGTCTACATGGGCAGCACCGTTGTTTACGGACGCGGTATGGCTGTTATAACCGACACCGGCATGGACACCGAGATGGGCAAAATAGCTAACGCTCTTGAAAATGCCGAGGAGGGTCTTACCCCGCTGCAAATCAAGCTCGCTCAGCTCTCCAAAATCCTCACATGGCTGGTTCTCGGCATCTGCGTCGTCATATTCGGCGTGGGTCTTATCCGCGATGGTCTTGAGGCGAACACAATTCTCCACAGCTTCATGATTGCGGTTTCTTTGGCAGTCGCGGCCATCCCCGAAGGTCTGGTAGCTGTTGTCACCATAGTTCTTTCAATAGGCGTTACCAATATGAGCAAGCGCAACGCCATCATCCGCAAGCTTACCGCCGTTGAAACTCTCGGCTGCGCGCAGATAATCTGTTCCGATAAAACCGGAACGCTCACCCAAAACAAAATGACCGTGGTTGAGCATTTTGGCGAGAACGACAAGCTGCTTGCCACCGCCATGGCGCTATGCTGCGACGCCGAGCTTAACGAGGACGGTACTGTTTCCGGCGAGCCCACCGAAAACGCTCTCGTTTACTGGGCAAATGAGCTTGAGCTTAACAAAAACGCTCTCAAGCAGCAGTCCCCCCGCATTGGCGAAGCCCCCTTTGACAGCAACCGCAAAATGATGAGTACCGTTCATAACACCTCAGACGGTGTCGTTCAATATACCAAGGGCGCTCCCGACGAGGTGCTCAAGGTCTGCACCACATATCTGAAGGACGGTCAGCCCGCTCCCATGACCGACGCCGTTCGCAAGGAGATACTATCAGCCAACAAGGGCATGGCAGACAAGGCTCTGCGCGTGCTCGCAGCGGCTATGAAGCAGCACCCCTCCGCTCCGGCAAGCACTGAACCGGGCGTCCTTGAGACAGACCTTTGCTTTATCGGTCTTGTCGGCATGATAGACCCCGTTCGTCCCGAGGTCAAGGACGCTATCGAGCATTGCCGCACCGCGGGCATCCGCCCGATCATGATAACCGGCGACCATATCGACACAGCAAGCGCCATCGCCCGCGAGCTTGGTATTCTCAGCGGCGACGATGTTGCCATCACCGGCGCTCAGGTTTCCGAGATGAGCGACGAGGAGTTTGAAAAGCGCTTCCGTGACATCTCAGTTTACGCCAGAGTTCAGCCCGAGCACAAGGTCCGCATCGTCAACGCATGGCGCGGCGCAGGCTACATCACCGCCATGACCGGCGACGGCGTTAACGACGCCCCCTCCATCAAGTCCGCCGATATAGGCGTTGGCATGGGCATCACCGGCACCGACGTTACCAAAAATGTAGCCGATATGGTTCTTGCAGACGATAACTTTGCAACAATAGTAGGCGCCGTCGAAGAAGGTCGCCGCATCTACGACAACATCCGCAAGGCGATTCAGTTCCTGCTCTCGTCCAACATGAGCGAGGTTATGAGCATCTTCATCGCAACACTGTGCGGCTTTGTTATCCTTGAACCTGTTCATCTTCTTTGGATAAACCTCGTTACCGACTGCTTCCCCGCTCTCGCGCTTGGTCTTGAGAGCGCCGAGCCTGATGTCATGCGCCGCAAGCCCCGCCCGACTACGGACGGCGTTTTTGCAGGCGGCGTGGGCGTAGACGTTGCCTACCAGGGCTTCGTTGTCACCCTGCTTACCCTCGCGGCTTATTTCATCGGTCACTTCATGGAAGCCGGCGTTTGGGAAATCGCCAACAGCGCCGACGGTATGACAATGGCTTTCCTCACCATGTCTATGGCGGAGATCTTCCACAGCCTGAATATGCGCTCACAGAGAGGCAGCATATTCACCCTCAAGACACAGAACAAGGCGCTGCTTCTCGCAGCATTAGCCAGCCTTGTTTTGACGACCGCGGTTTTGTATGTCCCCTTCCTCTCCGACGCATTTGGCTTCGAGCACATCAGCCTCGCAGAGTACGGCGTTGCAATGGCTCTTGCAGTTTGCATGATACCCATTGTAGAGCTTGTAAAGCTCTGCCAGCGCAAGCGTGCAAAGGCAAAGCAGAACGTATAAAAACCGCATATAGCCAAGCCGGTATCGCCCGCATACGAAAAAACGTATGCGGGCGATATGATTTTTCTTGACACGCAGCAAAATTGTGATATCATATAGATATCACAATGATAAAAACAAATTAGGAGGTAATGATATGAATAACACCGGTCTCTTTTCCGAGGAAAAGCTTCTCAAGGCGCCTAACGGTATGCTGATGCTGCTTTTGCTCATCGCCGCAGAGATAGGCTTTTTAATTATGTTTTTCTGCGGCTGCGCGCAGCTTGAATCCGGCAGCGGAGTATGTGGGGCTATACTTGCCATTGGCGGCGGCATAATGAGCTTTCTGATTTGCCCCATTCTTTTTGCGGGACTCAAGGTCGTCAAGCCCAACGAAGCGCTTGTCCTCACGCTGTTCGGCAAGTATTACGGCACTCTTTCCGGCTCTGGCTTTTACTATGTAAACCCCTTTGTCGCCGCGGTAAACCCAACTAAGCTCAGCGATCAGGACGCTCAGGAGCAGAAAAGCCGCCAAAGACCGGCAAAAGCCGGCAAAAAGTCAGACAACGCCTCCGGCAAGGCTGTTTCCCTTAAGGTAATGACTCTTAATAATGAGCGCCAAAAGGTAAACGACAAGCTCGGCAACCCCATTGAGATAGGCGTTGTTGTTATCTGGCGCGTTGTTAACGCCGCCAAAGCCGTTTTCAATGTAGACAACTACATAGAGTTTCTCTCCATTCAAGCTGATAGCTCCCTGAGGAATATTGTACGTCTCTACCCCTACGACATCTGGGATGAGGACGGCGACGGCGATGAAATGTCCCTGCGCGGCAGCAGCATCGAGGTTGCTCAAAAGCTTCGTGACGAGCTTCAAGCCAAGGTTGGCGACGCGGGACTGGAGATCGTTGAAACGCGCATAACTCATCTTGCCTACGCTCCTGAAATCGCCGCCGCCATGCTCCAGCGCCAGCAGGCAAGTGCCATTATTGACGCGCGCAAGCTCATCGTTGAAGGCGCGGTGGGCATGGTTGACATGGCTCTCACCCAGCTTTCCGAGAACGACATCGTTTCGCTCGATGATGAGCGCAAGGCACAGATGGTCAGCAATCTGCTTGTTGTTCTCTGCGGCAGCAAGGAGGCTCAGCCCATTGTCAACAGCGGCAGCATTTATTAAGCATGGAAAAGAACGAAAGGGCTAAAAAGCAGGTCCCGCTGCGTCTATCCGCCTCACTTTATGAAAAGCTAGCCGCATGGGCGGAGGATGACTTTCGCTCGGTTAACGGGCAAATAGAATACCTGCTTACTGAATGCGTAAAAAAGCGCTACGGCAAGGCGGCTCTTGAGGATAAGACCGACTCTGAAGCGTCAAAATAAGGTATTGACAGCGGATATAGCCGGTAGTATAATCAGCTCAACATTTGAATACTGGTATGTCTTCAGGGCAGGGTGAAATTCCCGATTGGCGGTAAAGTCCGCGAGCGCGAAAGCGTTGACTCGGTGCAACTCCGGGACCAACGGTTATAGTCCGGATGAAAGAAGATGTGTTAAAAATATCTGTCGTGCGTCTCCGCACGATCAGTTTTAGCGTACCTGATTTTTTAACACCTGAAAGACTGCGGTTTTTCAGGTGTTAATTTTTTCAGGAGGGTGTAATATGAACACTTCACGAATCGAAAAAACACGCAAGCTCACCATGCTTGCAATGCTCTGCGCACTGGCGTATGTTGTTATGCTTATCGGGCGAATTCCCCTTATCTCTGTCGGCTCTCTGGTTCTAAAATACGACCCCAAGGACGTTATCATCGCCATAGGCGGCTTTATTTTCGGACCGCTCTCGGCGCTGCTTATCTCCGTTGTCGTTTCCCTTGTCGAAATGCTGACAGTCAGCGAAACCGGCTTTATCGGTTTTGCCATGAATGTCGTCGCCACCGCCGCTTTCGTCTGCCCCGCCGCTTTTTTCTATAAGAAAAAGCACACGATGGGCGGGGCGGTGCTCGGTCTATCAATCGGTTTGGTTTTGATGACGCTTATGATGATACTCTGGAACTACTTTCTCACGCCGCTGTACCTCGGCTATCCCCGCGAGGCGGTCGTCGAGCTTCTGCTGCCGCTGTTTCTTCCGTTTAACCTCATAAAAGGCGGCATAAACATGGCGCTCACTCTGCTCATCTACAAGCCCTCCGTCAAGGCACTTCGCCACATCAAGCTTCTCACGCCCGACGCAGCCGCCGCCCCCACCCCCACCAAGGGCAAGCGTACAGCGCTTATCATCGGCGCGGTCATACTGCTTGTTCTCTGTGTTTTCGTTGCGCTGGTTCTAAACGACAAAATAATGCTCCCTTTCCTCAGCTAACAGGACGCACTTTGGCGACAAAATACGCAGAATATGCAAAAAGCTCTTGAAATGGGCTGCCTGTTGTGGTAATATATTCGCTGTAACTATGGATATATTGGAGCTTGCTCCGGTTTTCTTTATTGAAAGGATTTGTCGTAATGGAAACACTGTCTCTTGTTTTAACCATCATCCAGCTTCTTACCTGCCTTTTCCTTATCTGCGTGGTACTGCTTCAGTCCGGTAAGCGCAGCGGTCTTTCCGGCGCTATCGCCGGCGGCGCAGACACCTTTATGACCAAGGCAAAGGCTCAGACCTGGGACGCCAAGCTTGCTAAGATGACCAAGTGGGTCGGTCTTGCATTCGTTGTCTTGACCCTCGCTCTCAACCTCGTAAAGGCAGCGGCATAAACCAAAACATAAAAAACCGACGAAGCTTATTCGTCGGTTTTTTTATGCAAACATCCCGTGGCTTCTTTCTGTATGGCGGGCTCGGTCATAGCTATTTAGTTTACACCCAAAAGCAAATCGCGGCATAGAGCCGCGATTTGCTTTTATTTATCACTTATCGGAAATATCAACGGGAGCTTTGCTTTTCCTTTTTAAAAAGCTCAGCTTCGTTTCCGACATAAGCACGGCGAGGAAGATAAGCACGAAGCCTATCACCAGTCTGGCGCTGAGCACCTCGTGATAAACCACAACCGAGAAAGCAGCGCCGAAAACGGATTCAAGCGTCATAATAACCGCCACAGCGGATGGGGGCGTGTATTTTTGACCATAGGTCTGCAAAACGAAGCAGGCGGCGGTACACATCACGCAGAGATAAACAATGCTCCACACCGCATCAGCACCTACATTGACAGGCATGGGAGCTGTGATAAGTGCAGAGCCCCACGCAAGGATGCCCGCGGTTGCAAACTGCACCATTGTAAGCAAAGCCACACTCTTGCCGCTTACATACTTAGACGTTGCAATTATATGCAGCGCGAAAAACAGACCGCAGCAAAGCGTAAGCAAATCGCCCATGTTAACGCCGTAGTCGTTTTGCAGCGATACGAAACCAACACCCGCAAGGCACACCACAGCCGCGATGAAGTTATAAATATCCGGGCGCTTTTTCTCTATTATCCAATAGATGAAAGGCACAAGCACGCAATAGGTTGTTGTTAAAAAGGCATTTTTGCCCGGCGTTGTCTGCTCAAGCCCGAAGGTCTGGAAGGTATAGGCGATGAACAAAAACACGCCCATGACCGCGCCGTTTTTCACATATTGCAGATCGAGCTTTTTTATATCCTTGATGCCCAGCAAAAGCATAAGCACCGCAGCTCCCGAGAAGCGGTATGCAAGCACATAGAGCGTCGGCACAGTTTCCAAAGTGTTTTTCAGTACAACAAAGCTGGTACCCCAAATGAGAGTCATCGCAAGCAGGGCGAGCCTGCCCATAACACAATTTTTCTTTGTTATTTTCTCAGGCATATCATCTTTCCCTCTCCCCCCGCGTATAGCGGGTCTTTTTATACAGGCGTTCTACGCCTTGGTCATATGCTGCGCCGCCGCCTTTAGCATAAGTCTCTTAACTCCCTCTGAGAAGTTGATCTCAACGAGATAGTCGCCTCCATTGGCGTCATTTTCGTAATAACGCCGTCTCCGAAGGCTTTATGCTTAACGGCATCTCCCGTTTTAAAGGCGGGCATCGCTGTCTGCGCGGCGGAATGCAGCGTTTTTTTCTGCGGTATCTGATATCGCGGCGTTTCGCCTTCAAAGGTGCGGCTTTTATATACATAGCCGCGGGCAGCGCCCTCTCCGCCACGGAGCTGTGAGCCTTCGCCGCAAAATTCGTCGTTGCGGCGCGACTGGATCCGCTCAAGGTATTCCTCCGGGATCTCCTCAATAAAGCGCGAGGGATTGTTCGCCGTTGTGTGTCCGAAAAGCATACGCTGGCGCGCGCAGCAAAGCGTAAGCTTCTTTCGCGCTCGGGTAAGTCCCACATAGCAGAGGCGTCGCTCCTCCTCCATCTCATCAGGCTCGCCGATCGAACGCAGTCCGGGGAAAATGCCCTCCTCCACGCCGACGATAAACACATTGTCAAACTCAAGACCCTTCGCCGAGTGCATCGTCATCATCACAACGCAGTCGGTGCTTGCGTCAAAGCTGTCCATATCGGTATAAAGCGCAACCTCGTCAAGGAAACCGGCAAGCCCCGTGTCTCCGGTGTCCTTCATATAGCTTATTATGTTTGTTTTAAGCTCGCCGACATTTTCGATGCGGGCGCGGTTTTCATCAGTAATCTTCGTCTCAAGAGCCTTTACATAGCCCGTTTTTTCAACCACAAGGTCGTAAAGCTCGTCAAGCGGCAGCGTTTGCGACTGCTCGCGCAGCTCCTCTATAAGGTTTGCAAATTGTCTCAGACGAACAGCCGCGCGACCAAGCTCCGGGTAGCTGTCCGCGTTTTTTATGACGTCATAAAGAGGAATATTAAGAGCTGCCGCAAGCTCTCTCGCCGTTTCAACGGTTTTGTCTCCAATGCCACGCGCGGGAGTGTTGATTATTCGCTCAAGGCGCAAATCGTCCTGAGGCATTTGGATTACACAGAGGTAGGCAAGCATATCCTTGACCTCGGCACGGTCAAAAAAGCGCATACCGCCAACGATGCGGTAGGGTATTCCGTTTCGCTTCAGAGCATATTCAAGCTTGTTTGACTGTGCGTTCATACGGTAAAGTATAGCGTTTTCACGCCAGTTTACCCCCTGCGCAAAGCCCTCAAGCATACGCGCGGCAACAAACTGTGCCTCGTCATTTTCGTTTTGCGCAACGTATAGAGTCAGCGGCTCGCCGTTTCCCTGCTCCGTCCAAAGCTCCTTGCCCTTTCGCTCAGTATTGTTGCGGATAACGGCGTTTGCCGCGCCGAGAATATTGCCCGTTGAACGGTAGTTTTGCTCCAAGCGAATAACGCGAGCGCCCTTATACTGGTTTTCAAAGCTGAGAATGTTCTCGATAGTTGCGCCTCGGAATTTATAGATGCTCTGGTCATCGTCGCCTACAACGCATATGTTTTCCCTGCCTCCGGCAAGCGCCGAGGCGAGACGGTATTGGAGGTTATTTGTGTCTTGATATTCGTCTATGAGAACATATTTGAAAAGCCTTTGGTAATAATCGCGCACATCGTCGTTTTCCTCCAAAATGCGCACCGCGTTGTATATAAGGTCGTCGAAGTCCATAGCGTCGGCGTCCTTTAAGCGCTTTTCATACTGCACATAGCACTCGCCTATCCTCTGGCGGCGAATATCGCCCGAAGCCTTCGCCTGCGCCAGAAAGGTCTGCGCGTCGAGCATGGAGTCCTTCGCCTTGCTTATGTAATTGAGGATGGTTTTATATGGAAACGCTTTCTCGTCTATGTCCAGCTCTTTGATAATGTGCTTCATAACCGACTGGCAGTCGGAGGTATCGTATATGGTGAAGCTGCTGCTATAACCCAGTCTATCGGCATATTTTCGCAGAATACGAACGCAGGCGGAATGGAAGGTCTGCGCCCAGATGTCATTTGCCGCCTCGCCAAGCATATTTTCAAGGCGGGTTTTAAGCTCCGCCGCCGCCTTGTTCGTAAAGGTGATGGCGATGACGCGCCACGGCTCGCAGGGCTTCAGCGCGGCAAAATGCTTTGCCTCCGTCATGCCCTCATAGTCTTTGTCTGCTGCGGCGGCCTCAAGTATCTCAAGGTGCATTTCGGAAACACCATCGGGCAGCTCGTCGCTGTCGCTGGCGCTGCCGTAGCGAAGAATATTGGCAATGCGGTTGATCAGCACCGTCGTTTTGCCGCTTCCCGCTCCCGCGAGCAGCAGCAGCGGTCCTTCCGTAGCCATAACAGCCTCGCGCTGCATATCATTCAAGTGCGCAAAATCCCGCGCGATAACGGCTCTGCGTGCCTTTAAAAATCTTCTTTTAAATTCTGTTTCGTTCATATTCCTCACCTGTCGCCCCCGGAGATAAGCTGATGCGCGCAATTGAAAGTATATCATCAGTTTTGCCGGAACGCAAGCGACTGCATTAGCGAATTACACAAATCAAGCGCATAAAAATGCACTCCATCCACAAAAGCATGGATAGAGTGCGTTACACCGGCATATTCACGAGAGCATTTGCCGCAGGCTTTCAACCGCACGCTTTTCCAAGCGCGATACCTGAACCTGCGAAACGCCGAGCACGCGCGCGGCGCTGTCCTGCGGTGAAAATAGCGCAGGGAGATCACCCTTTGCTCGCGTTCGGGCAGACGCGAGATCGTCTCTCGCAGGGCAACGCGCTCGATCAATCGTTCCTCCTGCCCATAATCCCCCAAGATGTGCTCCAGCGTGAAGCCCTCGTCTCCCGTTTCGCGTTGGAGAGACTCGGTCGGTCCGACCGCCGTTTCGGTCGCGGCAATCTCCGCCGGCTCAAGCCCCGTTTCCTCGGAAAGCTCGGAAACCGTCGGCTCTCGCCCCAATTTCTGCTCAAGCCGGCAGCGCGCAGCCTTGATGCTCTGCGCCTGCTCCTTTATTCCGCGGCTAACCTTGACCGCACCGTCATCGCGGAGAAAGCGCCGTATCTCTCCTGAGATTTTCGGCACGGCATAGGTAGAAAACTGTGTGCCGTAGCTCTCGTCATAGCCCTCGATAGCCTTGAGAAAGCCGACGCAGCCGAGCTGATAAAGGTCGTCGGTATCCACTCCCCTGCCGAAAAAACGTCTGGCAATGCTCCAAATAAGTCCGGAATTCTCGGTTACGAGTGTTTCCGCCGCCTGCTTGTCCCCGTTCTTTGCGGCTCGCAGAGCCGCAGTCATGTCCTCGGTCATCTCAGTCCTGCCCGCCCCGCTATGCGGCGGCGCATCGTAACAGTTGTACCTGCTCCCTCAGTCGAGCGCACACGCACCATATCCATAAAGCTGTCCATAATCGTAAAGCCCATGCCGCTGCGCTCCTCCCCACCCGTTGTAATCATCGGCTGGCGAGCCTTGTCGATATCGGGTAT
>SAMEA3663271__coassemble_444_pt1 | contig 12806 bp, 10 predicted proteins | sample SAMEA3663271__metabat2_low_PE_017 | metagenome-assembled genome bin SAMEA3663271 (sample SAMEA3663271) | pig gut metagenome | biome: pig gut; feature: pig-associated habitat; material: faeces | place: China | collected 2013 | reverse complement strand
TATTGCAGCAAACACACAGCCGCGACCCGATAGTAGGTCGCGGCTGTTTTATCTCTCCGCCCTCAGCGCTCGCAGGGCGGGGTTTTTCTTTCATCTCACAACAACATTTTCAGCGCCGAGAAGCTCTTGAAGCTCCCCTATAAGCGCGTCGTGCACGAGACATTGTGTGCCTATGCGCTTTCCCGTATCCTCGAAATAGACTATAAGACGCTCGTCGCCGGGAAACATTTTCAGCACCAGCTCAATTCGCTTCATGCGCTCATCGTCCCGCGAGGGCAGGCGCGCCCATAGCGTACGTTCTGTCTTTGGCGGAGGACCGGGAGCAGGCTCATCAGCATCAGTGAGCGGTCGAAGCGTGTCCACCATAAGCTGCGGCTCTTTCTCATCGCGCACAGATATCTTGCCCTTGACAACTATGGGCATATTCGCCTTTATATAGGCTCCCGATGTATCCAGCACCTTTTGAAAAGCTATAAGCTCCATAGTGCCTGTCGCGTCCTCAAGCTGAATATACGCCATAAGGCTGTTATTTCGCGTTGTCCTTGTTTTCGCGCTTTCGATAACGCCCGCGAGAGTAACAAGCTGACCGTCCTCAAAACGGTGCTCGCCGCCCTCCTGCGAAAAATCCGCCAATATCGCTCCTATTGATGCTGCTCCTGCCTTGCGCACAGCTTCGCGGTATTCGTCCATGGGATGCCCGGAAAGATACAGACCCGTAGTCTCTTTCTCCATCGTCATCAGCTCGCGTAAGGAGAACTCCGGAATATCCGGCAGCTCCAGCGCCGGCGCGGAGGCTTGCTCCGGCTCAGCTCCCATAGAAAACAGGTCGAGCTGCCCCTCAACATTTTTGCGCGCCGCATCGTTAACACCGTCAATCACCTTGTCTGCAACGCGCAGAAGCTGGCTGCGCTTGTAGCCCAGCGAATCAAACGCGCCGCAGCGGATTAGGCTTTCAACCGCGCGGCGGTTAAGCTCCTTTCCATAAAGCCTGCGGCAAAAATCGTCGAAGCTGAGAAAGCGCCCCTCACGCTCGCGGTTTTCAACAAGTGCGTTTATAAAGCCGCGCCCTATGTTTTTTATCGCCACCATGCCAAAGCGAATATCCTCCCCGACAACGGTGAAATCCGCCTCGGACTCATTAACATCAGGCGGCAGCAGGCAAATGCCCATTTCGCGGCACTCGCCGATATACTCCGTAACCTTGGCAGAATTGTCAAGCACCGAGGACAAAAGTGCCGCCATATATTCATGAGGATGGTGGCACTTCATATACGCAGTGCGATAGGCGACGATGGCATAGCTTACAGCGTGCGCCTTATTAAAGGCATAGTTTGCGAAATCAACTATTTCATCGTAAATACTGCCCGCAGCAGTCTCTGGAACACCGTTAGCAATAGCTCCGGCAATCCCCCGCTCCGGATCGCCGAATATAAACGCCTTGCGCTCGGCGTCGATAACGGAATGTTTCTTCTTACTCATTGCGCGGCGAATCATATCCGCCTGTCCCAGCGAAAAGCCCGCCAGACGGCGGAAAATTTCTATAACCTGCTCTTGATAAACAATGCAGCCGTAGGTGACCTCCAGAATAGGACGCAGCAGCTCGTGCTTATAACGGATTTTTGACGGGTCGCTGCTGCATTCCAAGAAGCGCGGGATGCTGTCCATCGGACCGGGTCGGTAAAGAGCTATAATAGCGGTGATATCTTCAACGCTTTTTGGCTTGAGTCCCGTGCAAACGCCTGTCATACCCGTGCTTTCGAGCTGAAATACGCCCGATGTATGCCCCTGCGAGAGCATTTCAAAGGTCTCCTTGTCGTCCTCCGGCATATTCGCCACATCAAACCCCGGAATTTTCTTCCGAACAAGCTGGTTCGCCCGCTCCAAAACAGTGAGGTTGCGAAGCCCCAAAAAGTCCATCTTTAAAAGACCAAGCTCCTCAAGCGTTGTCATCTGGAACTGGCAGACCACCGACTCGTCGTTTTTCGCCAGCGGAACATATTCATAAACGGGCTTGCCCGAAATAACAACGCCCGCAGCGTGCGTGGAAGCGTGACGCGGCATACCCTCAAGTGCCCGCGCCGTGTCGATAAGCTCTTTTATCCTCTCGTCGCCGTCGTACATATCCTTCAGTTGCTTTGAAAGCTTCAGCGCTTCATCAAGTGTGATGCCAAGTGAGGTCGGCACAAGCTTTGCAACAGCGTCGCATTCGGCGTAGCTAACGTTCAACACCCTGCCGACATCACGAATTGCAAGCCGCGCCGCCATCGTTCCGAAGGTAACTATTTGCGCAACGTGGTCAGAGCCATACTTTCGGTTTACATAATCTATGACCTCGCCGCGGCGCTCCACGCAGAAGTCGATATCTATATCAGGCATGGAGACGCGCTCCGGGTTTAAAAAGCGCTCAAAGAAAAGGCTGTATTTTATCGGATCAACGTCGGTGATGCGCAGGCAGTAGGATACAACGCTTCCCGCCGCGCTGCCGCGTCCCGGACCTACAGGTATTCCCTGCGATTTGGCATAGGCAATGAAATCCGAAACTATTAGGAAGTAATCGGTAAAGCCCATTTTGTTTATCATGCTCAGCTCATATTCAAGCTGCCCATGCAGCACATCAATATCGTCCCTGTGGGAATAGCGCTCCGAAAAGCCCTGCTCGCAAAGCTTTTTCAGATATTCAAAGCCGTCTGTCTCCCCCTCCGGAAGCGGAAAGCTTGGCAGGTGATAGTGACCGAATTCAAAATCGAAGCTGCAAAGCTGCGCGATTTTCACCGTGTTGTCGCAGGCCTCCGCCGCTTCGGGAAAGTCAAACAGAGCGCGCATCTCCTGCTCGCTTTTGAGATAGAATTCGCTGCCCTCAAATTTCATACGGTCAGGGTCGTCAATGGTTTTTCCCATCTGTATGCACATAAGAACATCCTGATTTCGGGCGTCCTCTTTTTTTATATAGTGCGCGTCGTTGGTGACAACAAGCGGAATGCCCGTCTCGCGGTGAAGCTTTAGCAAGCCCTCGGCTGCAATTCGCTCATCGCGTATCCCATGCGCCTGAAGCTCAAGATAGAAACCGTCCTCCCCGAAAAGCTCGCGCAGCTCCAAGGCGCGCGCTCTCGCACCCTTATAGTCACCGCTTATCAGCTTCTGCTGAATTTCGCCCGCCACGCAGCCGGAAAGGCAAACCAAGCCCTCGGCGTGTTCGCCAAGCGTCCACCAGTCTATACGCGGTTTAACATAAAAACCGCGCGTAAACGCCTCGCTGACCAAATAGCAGAGATTGTGATAACCCACCTCATTTCGGCAGAGGAGAATAAGATGGCTGTAATTGCTGTCAGGACCGTATTCCCTGTCCTCCATGCTGCGCGGAGCAACATAGACCTCACAGCCGATTATTGGCTTAATCCCCGCCTTGCGGCACGCCTTATAAAAGGCGACCGCGCCGTACATAACGCCGTGGTCGGTTATTGCCAGCGCCTCCTGTCCGAGGCTTTTAGCATATTCCGCCATCTCGTCAATGCGGCACGCGCCATCAAGCAGGCTGTATTCACTATGGACATGAAGGTGGACAAACGCCATTTTTCCATCTCTCTTTCCGGTTAAATGCCTATTGCCCTGCCAGCTCCATAAGCTTTCGCAATCTGTGGCTGATACAGGATTTACTGACCGGCGGAATGGCAAGCATGGCAAGGTCTGCAAGGCTTGCCTCCGGGTTTGCTATGCGGAGCAGCGCCGTTTCGCGCAGCTTCTCCGGCAGCTCGTCAAACGCTGCGCGCCGCTCAAGCCGCTTTATCGCCTCAAGCTGCTCCTGCGCGGCGGAAACTGTTTTGTCGGCGTTGGCGCTGTCGCAGTTGACACGCCGGTTGACGGCGTTTCGCATATCCTTTTCCACCTTCGCCGACATAATGTCCATCGCCGCGATCGGTGCGCCGATAAGGGTGAAAAAGTCCTCAATGGCTTCTGACTGCTTGAAGTAAGTGATGTAGTTGCCGCCGCGTGCCGCATCCTTGGGTGTAAAGCCAAGCTCCAGCAAAATCGAATAAGTCTCGCGGCTGACGTTATAGTGAGCCGTCACCAGCTCCAAATGATAGCTCTTAGCCGGGTCTGTTATGCTGCCGCCGGCAAGAAATGCACCGCGCAAAAAGGAAGCCTTGCAGCAGGAGTCCTCCAAAATTCCCAGGTTGATGTGGTGGGCAAGCGTGCTGTCTGCCTCGTAGCCGAAAGTGTCAAAAATGGTGCGGATAGTCTCCCTGTCAGTAATGGAAAAGGTCTGCTTTCCTTTTATATCCGCCGCCGGAGAAGGGTCGAAGCCGCAGTTAAACGCCTTTTTTATCAGCTTAGGCAAGCGTTCGGCAAGCTCGGTGTTTCCGGTTACTATTCTTATCTCTCCGGCTGTGAACGTGTTGCAGTAGAGCATCACGCCATATGCCTCGGCAATGGCGCAGCAGCGCTTATGAAGCGGCTCTCTGCAAAGCTCCGCCTTTGTATCCGACGAAAACGACATCTAAGCCGCCCCCTTAAAGCGCCCTGCTTCCGGGCGCAATTTATAAATATATCTTCGTGCGGGATTTCTCCCTGAATATGCTCATAATCTCCGTTGCAAGCTTGTCCGGATCGTGGTGGGCAAAGCCGTCTGAGCAGTCGAGCATAGGGCGCAGCAGCGTTCTTATGCCCATGCGCTCCAGCTCCTCATCATCAACCACGGTCTGGCAAGCACCAACTGCTGCATAGCGCCGCTCCACCTCTCTCGGCAGCGGCTCGCTGTTAGCAAGACAGTAATCGAACAGTCCTCTGCCGTTTGAATGAGAAAGCAGCGCGCGAACATGGTCGGAGGCGGTGTAGTTTTCCGTCTCGCCGTCCTCGGTGGTCACATTCAGCACATAAATCTTCAGCGCGTCGGAATTTGCAATCGCTTCCGCGATGCCGTCGGTAAGCAGGTTTGGGATTATGCTTGTATACAGGCTTCCCGGACCTAATAGAATAAGCTCCGCGTTTTCAATCGCTTCAAGACTGTCTTTAAGTGCGGGTGGATTTTCCGGCAAAAGCTGCACCCTGTCAATGCGCCTGTCGCCGCTTTTTTTATGTGCCATTATCTTCGACTCACCGAAAACCTCTGTTCCGTCGTCAAAGCTCGCCATAAGGCGAACATCCTCGGTGGTAACGGGCAAAACGCGACCTGTTATCGCCAAAACCTCCGATAGCTTCTGCACCGCTCCGAAAAAAGAGCCGGAGATATCGTTAAGTGCGGCAAGAAAAAGATTTCCCATGCTCTGCCCCTTCAGGCATCCCTCTTTAAAGCGATAGTCCAAAAGCTGCTCCATCGCAGGCTCGGTATTTGCCAGCGCCTGCAAGCAGTTTCTAACATCGCCCGGAGGCGGCATACCAAGCTCATCACGAAGCCTGCCCGAGCCGCCGCCGTCATCAGCCATCGTTACTATAGCTGTTAGCTTGCTTGTTTGCTTTTTCAGTCCGCGCAGCATATTTGAAAGACCGGAGCCGCCGCCAATGGCGACAACGGTCGGTTCGGTTGCCTTTTTTGCCATTTTGCCCTCCTTGAAAGCCATTCAAATGAGCAAATCTGCCGCCGCTCGGCGAGCATCATTTATTTAAATCGCGGTTTATGTTCACGACCTCGTATCCAAGCTGCCTGATATAATCTGTAAGTGCGGCTGCAATTGCAACGCTTCTGTGGTGTCCCCCCGTGCAGCCTATGGAGATGGTTAGGCTCATCTTGCCCTCGTCAACATACAGCGGCAGCAGGAATTTGACCATATTCTCAAGCTGCTTGACAAATTCGCGTGTCTCCGAGCTGCGAAATACGAATTCGCTCACCGGCTCGTCAAGACCGCAAAGCTCGCGCAGCTCCGAAACATAGTAGGGGTTCGGCAGGAAGCGAACATCGAATACCAGATCCGACTCGATGGGAATTCCGTATTTAAAGCCGAAGCTCATAACGTTGACCGCCAGCTTGCGTTCGGCGTCCTCACCTATGAAAAGGCGGAACAGCTCGTTTTGGAGCATGGATAGCGTAAGGTTGCCTGTGTTTATGATATAGTCGGCGCGCTCGCGCACAGGCTCCATGAGCTTGATTTCGTTGGCAATGGCATCCTCTATTGAAATGCCCGGAGTTGCCAGCGGGTGGCGGCGGCGCGTTTCCTTATAGCGCTTAACAATACTGGGAATATCCGCCTCCATAAACAAAATACGGTAGTCGCAGCCGATTTCCCAAAGCCCGTCAAGAACCCTGAACAGTTCCTCAAAGCTCGCCCTCTCGCGGATGTCCGTAACCAGTGCAACGCGCTTGTAATGCTCGTTGGCAGCAATGCAAAGCTGCGCGAACTTGGGGATCAGTGCGATGGGCATATTATCGACGCAGTAATAGTCCAGATCCTCAAGCATATCGGCAGCACGGCTCTTGCCCGCGCCGGAAAGACCCGAAATGATCAAAAACTCCATAGCATTCTCCTTAGTAACCTCAATCGTTTTCTATTATCTTGACCTCGGCGTGAAGCTCGATGCCCTTTTCCTTAAAAACGGTTTCTTTAATATGCTCCATCAGTGCGCGAACGTCCGCAAAGCTCGCACCGCCGCGGTTAATAACAAAGCCCGTGTGCTTCTCGCTCACCTGCGCGCCGCCTATCGAGTAGCCCCGCAGACCGCATTCGTCGATAAGCGCGGCAGCATAGCCGCCGACGGGACGCTTAAAGGTACTGCCTGCGGAGGGCTTATCGAGCGGCTGCGAGGCGCGCCGCTTCTCCGATAGCTCGCGCATTCTTGCAAGGATTTCCTCCTCATTGCCCTGCCGCAGCGTCATAAGCGCGCCCAGAACGATGCTCCCCGTATCCGAAAAAGCGCTGTGCCGATAGCTCAGCTCAAGCTCATCGCCACGCTTTTCGCGCTTTTCGCCGCTCTCGTCAAGATAAATAACGGAGCTTAGAACATCCTTCATCTCACCGCCGTACGCTCCGGCGTTCATGCAAACGGCTCCGCCGAGCGAGCCGGGGATACCGTGGGCAAATTCCAGCCCCTCAAGCGAACGGTGCGCGCAGAAAACGGCGAGTCTTGCAAGGCTGATGCCGCAAAGGGCAAACACCTCCCGCTCTCCGCGCTGCTCAACAGCGCTCATTTTATCAGACATTTGAATAACAAAGCGCTCAAGCGGCTCGTCGGTAACAAGCAGATTTGTTCCGTTGCCTATTACGAGCGGCTCAACTCCTTTTTCGCGCAGAAAGCGGCAGAGCCGCTGCGTCTGCTCAATCGAGTCCGGCAGCGCCATAGCCGCGGCAGGACCGCCTATTTTAAACGAGCAGTGCTCCCGCATCGCTTCATTTTCCCTTAGCTCCAGCTCCGGCATCACCTTGCGAAGCTCACCGGCAAGCAGAGAAATTTGGCTCATAAACACTCCTTAAATCAAAACTCAAGATTATTGTCAATTCCGAAGTCGTGCCGCGTCTCCAGATCCTGCGCGGCGTTGTAGCCGAGCTTTTTCTGGCGGTTGTTCATGGCGGCAAGCTCCAAAATAACGGCAAGGTTGCGCCCCGGGCGCACAGGTATCGTTACCGATGGGACATCCACGCCCAATATGCTCTCGTATTCCGATTCAATACCCAGTCTGTCATAGGGCTTGTAGTCCTCCCAGTTTTCAAGGTTGACTACCAAATGTATCGTCTGAGTGGATTTTACCGCACCAACGCCGTAGATATACCGCGCATTAATTACGCCCAGACCGCGAAACTCCATATAGTGGCGTATCATCGCCGGCGCCTGACCGACAAGCCTGTTTCCGAGCACTCGCCGAATTTCAACCGCGTCATCGGCAATGAGCCTATGACCGCGTTTAATAAGCTCAAGCGCAGTTTCGCTTTTTCCTATGCCGCTGTCGCCCTTTATCAGAACGCCCTCGCCGTAAACCTCCACCAGAACTCCGTGTATTGTCTGTCGCGGAGCAAGGTGTATATGCAGGGAGCTGATAAGCTGCGCCATGAATTCCGAGGTGTCAAGCTCGGAGGTAAAGACGTTTATGTCATGCTTCTTTGCCAGCTCCGTAATCTCCGGCACGGGCACAACATGGTGACAGATGATGAGCGCGCAAGGCTTTTTCTCCATAAGGCGCTCAATCGCAACATATCTTGCCGTAGCATCAAGACGCTCCAGATAGGTATTCTCCTGCTTGCCGCTTACCAGCATACGCCGCGGGTCAAAATACTCAAAAAAGCCGGCAAATTGAAGTCCCGGTCTACCCACCGCCATGCTGGTTATCTGCGCTTCCTCGTAATCCGACGAGGTGTTGACGACTCCCAGTTCGTGTTCTTTAACCAGCGTTGACAGCAAAACGGAATATTCGGTAGCCATTAGCCTTCCTCCACTATTTATATATACGGTATGCCGCCATTTTGTTTGCGGCACACCCCTATTCTAATCAACCCAGCACGTTTTGGCAAACAATTTTTGCGGTTTTGGCTGATTAAACAGAAAAAACCTCTGCGCGCTCCTTTGAGCGAACAGAGGTTTGTTTTTCTGTACACAAAATCGGCACCTGCATTACACGGCGCGGGTAACCTTACCGCTGCGCAGGCAACGGGTGCAAACGTAGACGTGCTTCGGTGTTCCGTCCACTATGGCCTTGACGCGCTTAACATTGGGCTTCCAAGTACGGTTGGAACGTCTGTGGGAGTGGCTCACCTTGATACCAAAAGAAACATCCTTGCCGCAAAATTCACACTTTGCCATCTTTTGCTGCACCTCCTCGAATAAATTAAATATTATGCTCCTCAAAACGAATAGCTATATAATAATAGCAGAATGATTTAAGAATTGCAAGAACATTTTTGGCTTTTTTACATATTTATTTCTTTTGTCCCAAAGCGCGGCAATTTTACCCTGTTGCCGCGCTTTTGCATTGCCGCGTTTTCTTTTTCGTCCTCTGTATACATACTTAATAGTCTCTCACGCCGCGCCCTGCCGGGCAGGCAAAAATATGAACAAACTATCAATTCGTTCGTGAAAGCTATTGACATTCACATGGCATGGTGCTAAATTAGCACTCAGAGAGCGAGAGTGCCAGTGCTCATGCTCGAAGAGTGCTAATTCAAGGGCGCACCTCACATAATATAAAACGAAACGGGAGGTGTTTTTTTGGAGATCAGCGAACGCAAGAAGAAAATACTCTCCGCCGTTATTGACGCATACATTGCCACCGCCGAGCCTGTCGGCTCAAAAGCTATAGCAGAGTCCGGCGTTCTTGATATCAGCAGCGCCACGATCAGAAACGAAATGGCGGAGCTTACCGCCATGGGTTATCTTGAGCAGCCGCACACCTCTGCGGGACGTATCCCCTCCCCGCAGGGCTATCGCCTATATGTCAATGAGCTTATGGAGCGCCAGCGCCTGTCTCTCGACGAGACCGAGCAGATAAACCAAAGCATGAACCTCAAAATCCAGCAGCTCGATAAGCTCATGAACGATGTTGGCAGGGTCGCCGCCTCGCTCACCCAATACCCCGTCGTTGCACTTGCCGCGCCCGTTGCCGCGACCATAACCCGCTATGACCTCATATATGTCGATGCAAACACATTTATTGTTGTGGTAATGCTCAACGACAAGGCGGTTCACAACAAGCTTATCCACCTGCCCTTTTCCGTTGAGCAAAGCATGATTTCCCGTATCTCCTCGGTTTTCAATACCATGTTCACCGGCATAACCGAGGACAAAATCACCCCGGAGCTTATAGACTCCGCCGAGCGTGCCTGCGGCGATACGATGGGGCTTGTCTCCGTCGTTTCCACCTTTGCAATCGAAACGCTTAAAGAAACGACACACGGCGAGGCGGTCTTTTCGGGAGCCTCGCATCTTCTGCGCCAGCCGGAATTCCGTGACCCCGACAAGGCGCACGAAATAATGAATTACCTTTCAGACAGCGAGCACATTCTCGGTTTGCCCGCCATCACAAGCGGCGGCGACCTTGAAGTCATCATCGGTCCGGAAAACGTTGCCGAGGAGCTTAAAGACTCCAGCGTTATAATAGCCCGCTATGACGCGGGAGATAATATGCAGGGACTTATTGGCGTTGTCGGTCCCACCAGAATGGACTATTCGGGTGTTGCCGCCAAGCTCAGCTATATTGCTGAGGGGCTTAGTCGCCTGCTCGGCAGCGCCGCAGCCCCTCCCGGTTTTGAAAAGCTTCAACTTAAAGGAGATGAGCCCAAATGAACAACGATAAATGCTCCGCCGTCCCTATGGACGACGCGGCACAGGAAAAAACCGAAAGCACCTCAGCCTCCGAGCTTGAGACAACAGAATGTGAAGCGGCAAAAAACGAAAAAGCCGGTAAATCCGAAAAGGCAAAAAAGAAAAAGTCCAAGGACGATGCAGACCACAGCAGCGTTGCAGAGGCAATGACCAAGGAGGCATACAATCTCGCCTGCGAGCTAAAAGACGAGAAGGACAAATACCTCCGTCTCGCCGCTGAGTACGATAACTACCGCAAGCGCAGTCAAAAGGAACGCGAAAACATCTACGCGGACGTCCGCTCGGACACCGTTTTGAAATTCCTGCCCGTCTATGACAACCTTGAGCGCGCGCTCAAGCAGGAAAGCGTTGACGAAGCCTACCGCAAGGGCGTTGAAATGACGATGAACCAGCTAAAGGACGTCATGGCTAAGCTCGGCGTAACCGAAATAGAAGCAGCCTCCGGCGCTGTTTTTGATCCCCAGCTTCACGACGCCGTTATGCATATCGAGGACAGCTCTCTCGGCGAGGGCGTCATCGTTGAGGAATTTCAAAAGGGCTTCAAGCTTGGCGACAAGGTCATACGCTTCAGCGTAGTCAAGGTCGCAAACTAAGCCCGCACGCAACCGAAACACCAGCCAAATAACATTTATCAACCAAATATAACAGGAGGAACAACACAATGGGTAAGATCATAGGTATAGATTTAGGAACAACCAATAGCTGCGTATCCGTTATGGAAGGCGGCGAGGCTGTTGTTATCGCCAACGCTGAGGGCAACCGCACAACCCCCTCCGTCGTTGCCTTTTCCAAAACCGGAGAGCGCATGGTAGGTCAGGTCGCAAAGCGTCAGGCAGTAACCAACCCCGACCGCACCATCAGCTCCATTAAGCGTGAGATGGGCAGCAACTATAAGGTCACTATCGACGACAAGTCCTACACCCCGCAGGAGGTTTCCGCAATGATCCTGCAAAAGCTTAAGGCCGACGCTGAAGGCTACCTCGGAACAACCGTTTCCGAAGCCGTCATAACCGTTCCGGCATACTTCACCGATGCTCAGCGTCAGGCAACAAAGGACGCCGGCAAAATTGCGGGTCTTGACGTCAAGCGTATCATCAACGAGCCTACCGCCGCGGCTCTTGCCTACGGTATTGACAAGGAAAGCGACCAGAAGATCATGGTCTATGACCTCGGCGGCGGCACCTTCGACGTCTCCGTTCTCGAAATAGGCGACGGCGTTATTGAGGTTCTCGCAACCGCAGGCAACAACCGCCTCGGCGGTGACGACTTCGACGAGTGCATTACTAAGTATCTCGTTGAGGAGTTTAAAAAGGCAGAGGGCGTTGACCTCTCCGGCGACAAGGTTGCAATGCAGCGTCTGCGCGAGGCTGCCGAAAAAGCCAAGATCGAGCTTTCCGGCGTTACCACCTCCAACATCAACCTTCCGTATATCACCGCTGACGCAACAGGTCCTAAGCACCTTGATGTTACCCTCACCAGAGCAAAGTTCAACGAGCTTACTCATCATCTGGTCGAAAAAACAATGGGACCTGTTAAGCAGGCGCTTTCCGACTCCGGTCTTTCCGCAAGCGATCTTTCCAAGGTTCTTTTGGTCGGCGGCTCAAGCCGTATCCCTGCCGTTCAGGAAGCTGTTAAGGGCATCACAGGCAAAGAGGGCTTCAAGGGCATCAATCCCGACGAGTGCGTTGCAATGGGCGCTGCAATCCAGGGCGGCGTTCTCGGCGGCGATGTTGAGGGCATCCTGCTTCTCGACGTAACCCCGCTGTCTCTCGGCATTGAGACTCTCGGCGGCGTATGCACAAAGCTCATCGAGCGCAACACCACCATCCCCACCAAGAAGTCTCAGATCTTCTCCACCGCCGCCGATAACCAGACCAGCGTTGAGATCAACGTTCTTCAGGGCGAGCGCGAAATGGCTCAGTACAACAAATCTCTCGGTCGCTTCCATCTTGACGGCATAGCACCCGCACGCCGTGGCGTTCCTCAGATCGAAGTCACCTTTGACATCGACGCAAACGGTATCGTTAACGTCTCCGCCAAGGATATGGGCACAGGCAAGGAGCAGCACATAACCATAACCGCCTCCTCCAACCTCTCAAAGGACGACATCGAAAAGGCAATCAAGGAAGCCGAGCAGTATGCCGCTGAGGACGCAAAGCGTAAGGAAGAGGTTGACGTACGCAACAACGGCGACCAAATGGTATATCAGACCGAAAAGACCCTCTCGGAAATGGGCGACAAGATCGATCCCGCTGACAAAACCGAAATCGAGGGCGCTCTCGGCAAACTGAAATCCGCTCTTTCCGGCAGTGACACCGAAGCGATCAAAACCGCTACCGAGGAGCTTACTCAGGTATTCTACAAGGTTTCCGAAAAGCTCTATGCCAACGCCGCTCCTGAGGGTGGCTGCGGTGACCCCAACTGCGGCGGCGACTGCGGACACGAGGGCGGTCAGAGCGGTCAGTATTATGACGCGGACTACCAGGTCGTTGACGACGACAAGAAGTAATTCAGCGGCATATCCCAAGCCATCAAATAAGCCTATGGGCGGGTTTTATTACCCGCCC
>SAMEA3663271__coassemble_420_pt1 | contig 13661 bp, 11 predicted proteins | sample SAMEA3663271__metabat2_low_PE_017 | metagenome-assembled genome bin SAMEA3663271 (sample SAMEA3663271) | pig gut metagenome | biome: pig gut; feature: pig-associated habitat; material: faeces | place: China | collected 2013 | reverse complement strand
CTCCTGCATCAGAACCTCTTGACTTATTATGCTCACACCGGAGTTTTCTATTTCCCTGTAATTACCCTCGCTGTCAATGCGCCTTGCCTTAACCGTATCGGAAAAGGCAAGCTCCAAAAGATGGTTGATTTTTTCCTTTGCCGCCTTGTCATAAACCGGACAGGCGATCTCCACGCGCCTGTTCATATTGCGCGTCATAATGTCGGCCGAGGAGATAAAAAGCTTTTGCTCTTTACCCTCGCCGAAGCTGTAAATACGCGAATGCTCAAGAAAACGCCCTACTATGCCGATTATGCCGATATTGTCCGTATAGCCCGGAATGCCCGGCAGCAGGCAGCAGATGCCGCGCACCAGAAGCTTAACTCTTACCCCCGCCTGCGAGGCTTCGCGCAGCTTTTCTATCATCTGCAAATCGCTTACGGAGTTGACCTTCATAACTATCAGCCCGTTTACGCCCTTTGCTATCTCCTCGTCTACAAGCTGCATAAGTCTGCTTTTCAGCCCGTAGGGCGCTACCAGAAGCTGCTTATAATTGCCCTGAAGCTCGGCGATGGACATATTTTTGAAAAACTCCGCCGCATCCTCGCCGATAGCGCGGTTCTCGGTTATAAGGCACAGGTCAGTGTAAAGCTCGGCAGTCTTTTCGTTGTAGTTTCCTGTGCCGAGCTGGGTAATATAGCTAAGCCCGCTTTTGTCACGACGCGTTATCAGGCAGATCTTGGAATGGACCTTGAAGCGCTCAAAGCCATAGATTATTCGGCAGCCCGCGCGCTCCAAACGCTCCGACCAGTCAATATTGTTCTGCTCGTCGAAGCGGGCGCGAAGCTCGATAAGCACCAGCACCTCCTTGCCGTTTTCGGCAGCGGTGCAAAGGTATTCCACCAGCTTTGCGTTGCTTGCAAGGCGGTATATTGTGATTTTAATCGAAAGCACGGCAGGGTCTGACGCCGCGCGGCGCAGCAGCTCCAAAAAGGGCTTCATGCTCTCATAGGGATAGCTTAAAAGCACATCTCGTCCGCCGCTCAGATCCCTCGGCAGGCTAACCGTAGGTACGGGAGAAAAGGGCTTGTAGCAAAGCTTTGGAAGCAGTGATGACGGTATGCGCGACTGCAAGGAGAAAACATAGGGCAGCGCAAGCGGCGCTTTGGAGGCAAAAATCTGCGGCGGCTCTACCGCCAGCCTTTCGCAGAGCATATCACGGCATTCCTCCGGCAGACTCCCCCTCGTTTCCACGCGCACCACGGCAAGCCTGCGTCTTTCGCGCACAAGCTGCTTCATCACGCTGCGAAAATCGTCGCCTCTATCCAGAATGTCCTCATCGTCGGGGCTAATGTCCGCGTTTCTCGTAACGCAGAAAAGGCAGCGCGAGCAAATCGTATAGCCGGGGAAAAGCTCATGCGCGCGGGCAAGAATAATATCGCTCAAATGCACATACCTCAAGCCCTCTCCGGGCAGATAAAGCACCTGCGGAAGTGTTATGGGCACAGGTATCATGCCGAAAAGCGCCGCGCCCTCCCGTTCAAGGCGCAAAAGCACGTTTAGCTGCTTGTTGGGAATGAAGGGAAAGGGATGGCGGGAGTCTAACACCTGTGGCGATAAAACCGGCTCAACAACGCCTTTGAAGTATTCGTCCGCAAATCCGGCGTCCGCGGCTTCCAGCCCGGCGGCGGAAAGGCGGCTTATGCCCTGCCGCGAAAGCTCATTTGAAACCTGCGCATAGATTTCATCGCGCTTTTTATAAAGTCTTTTGCAGGCAGCGTATATCTGCTTTAGCTGTGCCGATGGCGTCAGCCCCGTTTTGTTGTCACGGTTTTTCTCGTCGTCTATGGAGAGGTCAAAAAGGCTGCCCACGCGAACCATGAAAAACTCGTCTAAATTGCCGGTGAAAATGGAAATGAATTTGAGCCGCTCAAAAAGCGGAACCTCCCCGCCCTGCGCCTCTGCGAGCACACGCTCGTTGAATTTAAGCCACGAAAGCTCACGGTTTTGCGTATAGATCATTTGTAAGCCCTCCTAACCTTGAAAAGCAAAGCGGCGCAGCCAAAATAATGACCGCACCGCTTTAAGACCCGCAAAATTGCACAAGCGGCGCTTCGCCGAAAGCTTGGACAATTTAGTATATGTCGATAAGCAGCGTTATTAACGCTAATATCCGATGTATCGTCACTGCTTTTTCCCACCTGAGAGCTTTGGCTCTGTGCCGTGGATAAGGCGGCGGAGATTTTCCCTGTGGGCAAAAATTATTAGCAAGGCGCAGAAAAGACCAATGCCGCATTCAAGCCCCGTAAAGCCGAAGGCGAGCAGCGTAAGCGGCAGACAAACGCTTGCAAGCATCGAACCGAGCGAGACATAGCGCGTAAACACTACGACGACCGCAAAGACAGTGCAGCAGATAAGACCCACGCGCCAGTCTATCATCCATGCGGCAGTTCCCCCGCAAAGCACCGCCTTGCCGCCCTTGAATTTATAGTACACCGGATAGACATGACCCATCATCGCGCAGAATGCGGCGAAAACACGCCCCAGCGCGGGATAACCCAGCGAGCCAAGCAGCCAGCCGCCCAGAAGCGTTGAAAGCACTGTTTTGAGTATATCCACGCCCAGCACGATGAGGATGCCCTTGGTACCGAAGGTGCGGTTGAAGTTTGTAAGCCCCGCGTTGCCGCTGCCGTAGTTGCGAACATCCTTTTGGTGAATGGTCTTAGAGGAGATTATTGCGCCGTTTAGCCCGCCCATGAGGTAGGATGCCACGGCTATTATTATAAGAAACAGCGTTAGCTTTGTCATTCGTTGTCACCCTTTTGCCTGATTACCATGCGGATGGGAGTTCCCTCCAATCCGAACACGGCCCTTATCTGGTTTTCGATATAGCGCTGATAGGAGAAGTGGAAAAGCTCTCTGCTGTTGCAGAACACGACGAAGTTTGGCGGACGGATGCCCGTTTGCGTCATGTAGTAGATTTTCAGGCGCTTGCCCTTGTCCGTCGGAGGCTGCACTCTTGCGGTTGCGTCGGCAAGGACATTGTTGAGCATACCCGTTGTGATGCGCATGGCGCTCTGGTCGTTGACGAAATTAACAAGCTCAAATATGCGCTGCGTGCGCTGTCCGGTCATAGCGGAGATAAACAGCACCGGAGCGTAAGACATGAACGCCAAATCGCGCATAACTTCCTTTCGCATGGAGTCCATTGTCTTTGAGTCTTTTTCTATGAGATCCCACTTGTTGACAACGATGATGCTCGCCTTGCCCGCCTCGTGGGCAAGCCCCGCTATCTTCGTGTCCTGCTCGGTAACGCCCTCGCGTGCATCCAGCATTATAAGGCATACGTCGGCTCGTTCTATGGCGAGCTGTGCGCGCATAACGGAAAATTTTTCTATACGGTCCTCCACCTTGGATTTGCGTCTGATGCCCGCCGTGTCGATGAAAACATACTTGCCCCATTCGTTATCAACGCGGCTGTCCACAGCGTCGCGCGTCGTTCCGGCAACATTTGAAACAATGCAGCGCTTTTCACCGAGGATGAGGTTTATAAGCGAGGATTTGCCAACATTAGGCTTGCCTATAACGGCAACGCGGATGCGGTCGTCCTCCTCCGGGCTTTCAGGCAGCTCCGGGAAAGCGGCAACGCAGGCATCGAGCATATCTCCCGTGCCGTGACCGTGAACGGCGGAAACCGCGATTGGGTCGCCCAGACCAAGAGAATAAAACTCGTAAAACGAGGGGTCAAGCTCTCCTGTCTTGTCCATCTTGTTGACGACAAGAACAACCTTTTTCTTTGAGCGCAGCAGCATATTGGCGATGTCCTTATCCGCCGCCGTAACGCCCGTGCCGATCTCCGTGACAAAAACAATAACATCCGCCGTGTCGATGGCGATGTTCGCCTGCTCGCGGATAAAGAGAAGGATTTCATTATCCGTCGTCGGCTCGATACCGCCGGTATCAACAACGTCGAACTTAACGCCGTTCCACTCGCATTCGGCATATAGCCTGTCTCTCGTGACACCCGGAGTGTCCTCAACTATTGAAAGACGTTGACCTACTATTCTGTTAAACAAATGGGATTTGCCCACGTTGGGTCTGCCCACAATCGCAACCAGCGGCTTCATGCTGTTGCCTCCTTATCACATATGCGGCTATGCCTCCAGCATTTTTTCAAGCAGGTCGCCGCCGTCCTGCTCAACAATCACAACGGAAACGCCCAGCTCCCGCTCAACATCCGAAACAGAAACATCATCCAAAAAAACGGTCTCGCCGTCACGAAGCATATTGCGCGGAATGAGCAGACGCTCGCCGAGCGGTCTGCCTTTAAGCTGGGCAATAAGGTCACCGCCGGTAATAAGACCCGCAACGTCGATGGTGTGTCCGAAAAAGTCGTTGACAATTGCATACACTCTACCGCTTATGTTAGCATACTTTTCCTGCGCTGTCACTAACAGCTTTTCCAAAAATGGCGCAGCGGAGACTCCCGTTGCGATGGAAAAGGGCTTATTTGATACATTTCCGTCAAAGCTTTCCAGCGCGGCGAGGAATTCAACTGTTAAAAGCCGCAGCAAGCCCACGCCGTTTTCAAGCTGGGCATAGTCCTCGTAATACTCATCTTCGGGGAGGGGGAGCTTTGCCTTCAGATAAAGCTCGTCCGAGGCGAAGAAAATTCGGCTGCCGTATTTTTCGAGGCAGCTTTCGCCATAAGCGTTAATTCGGGAGATAGTCTCGCGCGCGGAGTCCAAATCAAAGGGCTTTAGGCTGCAAAGCCCCTCACGATGCTTGGTAAGACCGACAGGAACAATGGAAACGGAGTTTACCCGCGGGTACAGCGCCGACAGATCCTCCATGCTTTTTGAGAGCGCCTCGCCGTCGTTAAGCCCCGGGCAGCAGACGATTTGGCAGTTCATCGTTATGCCGCCCTCGGCAAGCCGCTGCATAAGCTCATAGCCTCTGCCGGCGTTTTTGTTGCCGAGGAGCTTCACTCGAAGCTCTGGGTCTGTGGCGTGGACCGATACGTTAATGGGGCTGACACGCAGGTCAATTATGCGCTGAAGCTCGCGCTCGGAAAGGTTTGTCAGCGTGATATAGTTTCCCGTCAGAAAGCTCAGGCGTGCGTCGTCGTCCTTAAAATACAGCGTTTGGCGCATTCCGCGCGGCAGCTGGTCAACAAAGCAGAAAACGCAGCGGTTGCGGCAGGGGCGCGCTTTGTCCATAAGGTATGTTTCAAACTCCAGACCCAAATCCCCGCCCTCGCGCTTTTTTACCTTGACGGTGCGGCGGTGACCTCCCGGCGACTCAAGCTCAACGGCGAGCCTGGTGTCATAGGAGAAAAACTTATAGTCAAGCACATCTATGATCTCGTGTCCGTTTATGGAAACAAGCCTGTCGCCCTCATGCGCCTTGTGAAGCAAAGGGCTGTGGCTTTCGATTTTCTTTATAACGCTGCTCATGGCTCTCTCCTTGCCTTGCTTTATATTCGCACGTTTCGGCGAACAGTAATAGCCTTGCCGAATTTTTGCTGAATATAGCAAAAAGAGAGGGGGCATATGCCTCCTCTCTTTAAGCACTTGTTTTACTTCACGTCTATAACCTTGCGACCATTATAGAAACCGCAGGACTTGCAAACGCGATGGGGCAGGTGATATGCGCCGCAATTGGGGCATGCAACGATACCGGGAGCCTCGAGCTTCCAGTGAGAGTTACGTCTCTTATCTCGTCTCGCCTTTGAAGTTTTTCTCTTTGGAACCGCCATGGTGACACCTCCTAATTGTCAGCTGAATTGACAGCTTTTAGTCTTCCTTTTTATCCAAAAGCTGCTCTAATACAGCCAATCTTGGATCTATTTCCTTTTTGCAGTCACAAGGACCATCGTTAAGATTTTTGCCGCATCTTGAGCAGAGCCCGGCGCAGCTTTCGCTGCACAGGGATTTTTGATCCATTGCCAGAATGAAGCAGGTTTCAAGCAAATCGCTCAAATCCAGCCAGTCTCCCTCAAGGGGGAAAACCTCCGGGTCGTCCTCGTCGCTCTCGTCGGCGGCAAGCTTTGCCTCAATGGGAAGCTCCAAACGCCGCTCATACTCGCAGCCGCAGCGGTCGCAGACAAGGAGCATATCTGACCTCAGCGTTCCCAGCAGGGTCAGCGCACCGGCGGTGTTGACGATTTCTCCTTCCGCTTCGGGCGAAGAAAGAAAGGTCTTTATTGACGGACACATCAGCCTTTCCGTTTCCAATTCGCAGGAGAAAGGGAGGCTTTTGCCCGGCATTTCAATGATTTCACAAAGATTGATCCTCATTGAGCACCTCACATAGTCGCTTGAGTATTATAAATGATATAATTCGCATTGTCAACAAAAAATTGCTAGTTATTATATACTTTTCGCTTGCTTATATGCTATAATACTACATCATACTACACTTGGGAGCAAGGGGCTTTAGGGCACACAAGCGGCAGTGCTTTTTCAGCAAAATTCAAGCCCCAAAGGAGTAACGCAATGGTAGAATTAGTTGTCGGCAAAAACGACGCCGGTCAGCGTCTTGACCGCTTTGTGGGCAAGGCAGTCCCTCTGCTGCCGGACTCTCTTTTGCAGAAATATATCAGAATAAAACGTATCAAGCTAAACGGCAAGGGCGCAAAGCGCGACGAGCATCTCAAGCCGGGCGATGTGCTTCAGCTTTATATAAACGACGAGTTCTTTGAAATCCCCAGCGAGGAAAACGCATATTTAAAGGTCGGCACGCCAAAACTTGATATAGTATACGAGGATGAAAACCTCCTCCTCGCGGACAAGAAGCCCGGCGTCCTTTGCCACAGCGCGGGCGACTGGAGCTACGACACGCTCATCGCCAACATTCAGGCGCACTGCGTGCAGACGGGCGAATGGAAGCCGCGCGAGGAAAACTCCTTTGCCCCCGCTCTCTGCAACCGCATCGACCGCAACACCGGCGGCATCGTTATTGCCGCCAAAAACGCCGAGGCTCTGCGCATATTAAACGACAAAATCCGCGAGCGCGAGATTGACAAGCTCTATCTTTGCGCCGTAATCGGCAGACCTAAGCCCGCCTCGGGGACGCTTCGCAACTGGATATTCAAGGACGCGGAGAAAAACCAGGTCTATGTTCGCAAAACGAGCTGTCCCGGAGCAAAGGAAGCGATAACCGAATACAGAACGCTTAAAACCGCGGGAGGGCTTTCGCTGGTGGAATGCCGCCTGCTAACAGGACGAACGCATCAGATCCGCGCGCAGCTCGCAGCCGCCGGAGCGCCCCTGCTTGGCGACGGAAAGTACGGCAGCGAGCGCATAAACCGCGAGTTTCACGAAAAGGGGCAGGCACTTTATTCCTACAAGCTGACCTTCGATTTTCCCACGGACGCGGGCGCTTTGAACTACCTTAGAGGCAGGAGCTTCGCCGTCTCTCGCGTGGATTTTGCAGAAAAATACTTCGATTTCAAAATTTCCGTTGACAAGTGACACATTTGAATATATATTGTGTTTTGCGCCATACATTATCTATGGCTTAAAAACATATACTATTCGGACAATATGCCGGCATAAAGCAATTCACGCAAGCATTGAAGCGAAGGATTATTTTGTGTCAGCCAGAGCCGGCGGGTTCCGTTCATGCTGTTATCGGTTTTTCGGCATGGGCGGGTTCCGGCAGCTTTGGGTGGCTCAAGAAACGCGCTCGCTTTGCGTTTGTTGCTTTGTGCCGGCATTTAACTTGAGCGGAAGCTTTTTTCCGCTCAGGGTGTTAAAGAAGGGGGACGACAATGACCAAAGAACTCATACGACTTATTGATTGCCGCAAGGAATTTGACGGCGAGGTCGTACTGGACTCGATTAATTTGGGAATTAAGGATAAGGAATTTCTCACGCTGCTTGGACCCTCGGGCTGCGGTAAAACAACTACGCTGCGCATAATCGGCGGCTTTTTAAAGCCCGATTCCGGCGAGGTTATTTTTGACGGCGTGCGAATAAACGATGTTCCGCCGCACAAGCGCAAGGTAAACACGGTTTTCCAGAAGTATGCCCTTTTCACTCACCTTAACGTGTTTGAAAACATTGCTTTCGGTCTGCGCGTTCAGCGCCCGAAGCTATCCGAAAAGGAAATAGCCCGCCGCGTCCATGAGGCGTTGGAGCTTGTCGCGCTGAAGGGCTATGAAAAGCGCTCCGTTTCGCAGTTGTCCGGCGGTCAGCAGCAACGAATCGCCATTGCAAGGGCAATCGTCAACAGACCCCAGGTTCTGCTTTTGGACGAACCGCTCGGCGCGCTTGACCTCAAGCTGCGAAAGGATATGCAGCGAGAGCTGAAGCAAATCCAGCAGCAGGTGGGCATCACTTTTATATATGTAACACATGATCAGGAGGAAGCTCTTACCATGTCTGACACCGTCGTTGTCATGAACAAGGGCGAAATTCAGCAGATAGGCACTCCTTTGGATATATACAACGAGCCGAAAAACGCTTTCGTGGCGGACTTTATCGGCGAGAGCAATATTATAGACGGCGTTATGGTCGAGGATAAAATCGTCCGTATGTACGGGCATAACTTCCTCTGTCTTGACAAGGGCTTTGCCAAAAACGAAGCGGTAGACGTCGTCGTTCGTCCCGAGGATATAGACATAGTCCCCGTTGAACAAGGACAGATCACCGGCGTTGTCACCGACGTTACCTTCAAGGGTATGCAGTATGATATCATTGTCGATTTTCAGGGCTTTAAGTGGCTTATACAAACCACCGACCATTCCCCCGTCGGCTCGACTATCGGCGTGAAGATAGACCCTGACGGCTTCCACATAATGAAAAAGAGCGAATACTCAGGGCTTTACGGCGATTACAGCTCCTATTCCGAGGAATATGACGAGCTTTCCGCCGACCCGGAGGCGGGAGGGCAGGAGGATGAGTAAAGCCAAGCTGCACGCACCGCTCATAAAGCTTCGGCAGCGCTTCAGGAGCTTTCTTGACCGCAACAGGAAAAAGGCTTTTGCCTATCCGTATATTATCTGGATGGCGCTTTTTGTCATAATCCCCATTCTTCTCGTTATGGTATATGCCTTTACGAAAGCGGAAATCGGCTTTACGCTCGAAGACTTTTCCGGCATCAACGTATACGCCCCCGTTTTCGGACGAAGCCTGTGGCTGGCGTTTTTGGCAACTATCATCTGCCTGCTGATCGGTTACCCCACCGCGCTGGCGATAAGCCGGACCTCAGCGCGCACACAGCGCATCGTTTTGATGATGCTCATGCTGCCGATGTGGATAAACTTTCTGCTGCGCACCTATGCGTGGATGTCCCTTTTGGAAAACACGGGGCTTATAAACCGCTTTTTCGGGGCTATCGGAGTTTTCGAGCTTGTCAACTCCATCGGAGAAAGCCTGAGCGCAAGCTGGACTCCCATCGACCACTTCCAGATGATAAATACCGGCGGCGCGGTCGTTCTGGGCATGGTTTATAACTACCTGCCCTTTATGATACTGCCGATCCACAGCGTCATCATCAAAATAGATCCTTTCGTCATCGAGGCTGCACAGGATCTCGGCGCAAGCGGCAAAACCGTTTTCCGCAAGGTCATTTTCCCGCTGAGCCTATCCGGCGTTATAAGCGGAGTAACGATGGTATTCGTACCCTCGGTCTCAACCTTTGTCATTTCCAAGCTTCTCGGCGGCGGCACGGATATGCTGCTTGGCGACCTTATCGAGATGCAATTCCTCGGCGCGGCATACAATCCGCATCTCGGCTCGGCGATCTCCCTCATTATGATGATCATCGTTGTTGTGTGCATGAGCATCATGAATAAATTCGGCGAGGGCGAGGAAACGGCGGTGGTAATGTGAAAAAGAACAAATGCAGCGGCAAGCTTTTAATGCTGCTCACCTTCGTTTTTCTCTATCTGCCAATCGCGGTGCTTATCGTTTTCTCGTTCAACGATTCCAAAAGCCGCACCGTCTGGTCGGGCTTCACGCTCAACTGGTACAAGGAGCTTTTCAGCGACAGGATGATAATCCAGTCACTTGAAATAACGCTGCTTGTCTCGGTTCTCGCCTCGCTCATCGCGGTGGTGGTCGGAACCTTTGCCGCCATAGGCTTCTTCAACATGAAGAAAAAATGGCGCTCCCCTCTGCTTACGATAAATAACATCCCCGTCGTTAACGCGGACATCATCACGGGCGTTTCGCTTTCGCTGCTGTTTGTCTCCGCGGGCGCGGTGATGGGTTTTGACCTCGGCTTTGGAACGCTGCTTATCGCGCACATCAGCTTTAACATTCCTTATGTAATCCTCTCTGTAATGCCCAAGCTCTATCAGCTTGACCCAAACCTCTCCGAAGCGGCGCAGGATTTGGGCTGCACATGGTTTCAGACCATCTACAAGGTCATTCTTCCCGAAATCATGCCGGGCATCGTTAACGGTCTGCTGATCGCTTTCACAATGTCGGTGGATGACTTTGTTATCAGCTACTTTACCGCCGGCAGCAGCGTGCAGACCCTTTCAATGGCGATTTACGCCATGACACGCCGCCGCATCAGCCCGAAGATAAACGCAATCTCCACGCTGCTTTTCGCCGTTGTGCTGGTGCTGCTCATCGTTGTAAATGTGCGTCAGGCGCAGCAGAGCAAGGCGGAGGAAAAAAAGCAAAAGGCGCTTAGAGGTCAGCGCGCCGTAAGCATCTAGCAATTTGTTTTTCAGCGCCGCCCTACGGCTGCCGGAAAACCATAAGCGTTTTTATTGTTCACTAAATTAAAACGAAAGGAATTATTATTAATGAAAAAAGCTGTTTCCCTTGTCATGTGTGCCGTTTTTATCGTATGCGTATTTGCCGGCTGCGGCGGCAGCGGCGGCGAAAAGCAGGTTGTCAACGTCTATAACTGGGGCGAATATATCGACCCTGTCCTGCTTGACGAATTTGAAGCAGAAACCGGTATAAAGGTAAACTATAAAACCTATGAGTCCAACGAGCAGATGTATTCCGTTCTGCGTCAGGGCGGCGTTAATTACGACGTTGTCATCCCCTCTGACTACATGGTCTCCCGTCTTATCGACGAGGATATGCTCGCCGAGCTCAACTTTGACAACATCCCCAACTATGCTCTGGTTGATGACAGCCTCAAGAACATGACCTACGACCCCGAAAACAAATACAGCGTGCCTTATATGTGGGGCACGGTCGGCATCATCTATGACCCCGGCGTTGTCGGCGAGGTGACAGGCTGGGGCGCCCTTTTTGACGAAGCTAACGCAGGTCAGATTCTTATGTTCGACAACAGCCGTGATGCTATGGGCATCGCCCTTAAATACCTCGGCTATTCCCTCAACACCACGGACGAGGCAGAGCTTGCAGCCGCCTTTGACCTGCTCAAAAAGCAAAAGCCCATTCTTCAAGGCTACGTTATGGATCAGATTTTCGACAAGCTTGAGTCCGGCGAAGCCGCTATCGGTCCATATTACGCAGGCGACTATCTGACGATGCTTGAGAACAACCCCAACCTCAAGTTCTGCATCCCCGAGGAGGGCACAAACGTATTTGTAGACGCAATGTGCATACTTAAATCCGCCGAAAACAAGGAAAATGCCGAAGCGTTTATCAACTTCATGACCGGCGCGCAGGTCAGCGCTACCAACTCTGATTTCATCGGCTACACCAGCCCCGTAGGCGATGCCAAAGCCCTGTTGGAGCTTGACGAAACTGCCGAAGCAGTCAGATACCCCTCCGACGAGGTGCTTGCCCACTGCGAAGCGTTCACAAACCTCCCGCAGGAAACACTTGACTTCTATGACTCCATGTGGGTTCAGCTTAAGTCATAACACCCGCTTGAAAGGGGCGCGCACCGTTAAAAAAATGCGCGCCCTTATTTTATTCGCCTTTGCTAAAGGGAGAAAAACTGCATAAACGTTAAAATTTTTTCAAAAATTTTAAAAAAACCTATATACAAATTGTTAAAAATCTGCGAAAATAGGTGTGCAGCCAAAAAAATGCAACCGGAGTTGCTGATATGACATATACAATCCTAAGAATTATTGACATATTGCTTTTCACCTGCTTTGGCTTTGTGGGTATGCGGTTTATTGAACAAATATCCGACAAGCCGAGAAAGAGTACGCTTCTTTTGCTGGCTGTCAGCCTGCCGTGCTCATATCTAAAAGATCTGGGTACTCGTCTTTTGCCTCTCAGCATCGTTTATATCGCGTGCTTTTTACTGCTGTTTTTGGCTATCAAGCTTCTTTACCGCATATCAAATATCAACAACCTCTACGGCACTCTGGCGTTGCTGATAAACGCAAGCTGTCTGCGCGGTATTATCGGCTCGGCAATATCCGTCATCACCCTCATTCCAATAACCACCGTGTATAATGACGGCAATCTCTTGCTGATAACAAACTGCCTTTCCGACCTGCTGTGTCTGGTGATCATCCTCTTTATTGACAAGGGCGTTTCGCATGAGCAGATAATCCTTTCTCTCAAGCCAAACTCGGGAAAGACCTTCCTTGTCGGCTGGATGCTCGGCAGCGCAATACTTATGGTAATAAACTCTCTCTTTTTTGAACGTCAGATCGATTCTCTGCCGTTCTCTCTCCTGGAGTTTAATTACAGTTTGGTGATGTTTATAGGCTGCTACGCCGTTTTGCTCTTTACCTTCCGTATAAATAAGGATAAGGAGATGACAGACGATCTCAGCAGCGAGCTGCTTGCGCAGGATCGCCTGCAAAGCGCCCTCGTGCGCGACGCGCTTTTTGTTGCGCAGGCGAACATCTCCAAAAACGTCATTATCGACGGTCTGGACGTTTATTCCGACAGCTTTGAAAAAAACTTCCCCTATGACACATGGCTTCTTTATGCCAAGAAAATCATCCACCCCGACGATTATGATGACTTTGCAGAAGTATTCAGCCGCAAATTCCTGCTTGACTGCTTCGACCGCGGCACAGAGCCGGATCCCGTTGTTTACCGCCGGCTCGGCAGCGACAACGAGTATCATTGGGTCAAGGTCAGCATCCGTCTTTACAGCGACACCAAGACAAACGACATCCACATCGTCGGCTACGCTATTGATATGGACAAGGAAATGCGCGAAAAGACGGAGCTTCAGCGTATGGCTCAGACCGACAGCATGACAAAGCTTTTCAACCGCGCAGCGGCTGAAAAGGCGTTTGCCGAAGCCATCGCCAAGGGCAGCGGCGCGCTGTTCCTTATGGATATAGATGACTTCAAGGACATAAACGACTGCATGGGTCATGAGGTCGGCGATAAGGTACTTATAAACGCCGCAAACCGCCTTATGCGCTTTTTCGGCGAGGACAACATAGTTGCCCGCATGGGCGGAGACGAATTTGCAGCCTATTTGAGAAGCTTCTCCAGCGATGAGGAGCTTGCAAAAATGGCAAAGAACCTCTCGCGTTATCTTTCCCTGCCGCCCGATGCTCCCGACGAGCCGCAGATAACCTTCAGCATCGGCGTCGCCCCTGTGAAGGAGTCCGCAGATTTTAAGGATATCTACTCCAAAGCGGACAGTGCGCTCTACGAAGTTAAATATAACGGCAAGCATGGCTACAAAATCTATTCCGACAACTAAACATAAAAGCGCCCGACACCGTCTGTCGGTCGCTTATTTCTTGGCATATTCTCCGCAAGCCTGCTGTTTTGAGCGCGACCACAGCGGCGCAAAAAAGCACCCTGCGTCAA
>SAMEA3663271__coassemble_413_pt1 | contig 13969 bp, 11 predicted proteins | sample SAMEA3663271__metabat2_low_PE_017 | metagenome-assembled genome bin SAMEA3663271 (sample SAMEA3663271) | pig gut metagenome | biome: pig gut; feature: pig-associated habitat; material: faeces | place: China | collected 2013 | reverse complement strand
TGTTTTTTCCTGCCGTCTCCGCTCACGGGCGCATCGCGGAGGCATCGGACATCACACAGCTAAATACTTATACCACCGCAAGCCCGCCTTGTCAAATGAGGGGGCTTATTCGCCGCGCTTATGCAGGAGCTTTCAAATCGCGCAGATGGGAGTCATGCTCTTAACCGGCGGGCGTGAAAACACTCTCAAGGCTTTTGCACGCGGCATTTTTAGGTAGGGTGACTTTTTTCTTACGCTATTGCTCAGAAAACAAAATTCTGATATAATATATGAGTTTAGAATTAAGACAGACTAATTGCGCGCACAGCAACGCTTCGGCTCGCGCGCACGGAGGATATAATGAGCCACAAGGAATGGAAGCTGCCGCCGCTGCCCTCAGCGGACACAGCCTTGCTTCAAAACGCGGGCTACACCGCACTTTTGAGCGCCATACTCAGCGCTCGGGGCATCAAAACGCCCGAAGCCGCGCGGCTTTATCTGGAGCGGGACGACGGGCTTTTGAACGATCCGCTTCTGCTGAACGATATGGACAAAGCGGTGCGGCGCATCAGGCAGGCGCGCCTTAGCGGCGAGAAAATAGCCATATACGGCGACTACGACGTTGACGGCATCACCTCCTCGTGTATGCTATGCGACTATTTCCGCAGTTGCGGCTGCGACTGCGAGATTTACATACCCGACCGTTTGGACGAGGGCTACGGTCTTAACTGCGAGGCGATCAAAGCCCTTTCAGACTCCGGCGTGGGGCTTCTCATAACAGTTGACTGCGGCATAACCGCCGTTGAGGAGACGGCGCTTGCCCTCTCGCTCGGTATGGACATAATTATTACCGACCACCACGAATGCCCGGAAAAGCTTCCCGAAGCCGCCGCGGTTATTGACCCGAAGCGTCAGGACTCGACCTACCCCTTTGACGCGCTTGCGGGAGTCGGCGTTGCCTTCAAGCTGATTTGTGCGCTTGAGGGAGAAAGCAAAGCTCCGCTCTCTAGATATTCAGACCTTGTTGCTGTTGGCACGGTGGCGGACGTGATGCCGCTTATGGGCGAAAACCGTGCGCTGGTATTCTCAGGGCTTGAAAAGCTCAAACACGCTCCGCGTCCCGGTTTCGCGGCTCTTTTGGAGCAGGCGGGCGCGCTGCAAAAGCCGATAAACGCATCGACCGTCAGCTTTATTTTGGCTCCGCGCATAAATGCGGCGGGAAGGCTTTGCAAAACCGAGGTCGCCGTGGGGCTTATCATGTCCGAGGACGAGCAAGCCGCTCAAGCCCTCGCGGCAGAGCTTTGCGAGCTGAACCACCGCCGTCAGGTACTGGAGACAAAGGTTTGGGACGACGCTATGAGCGAGCTTGAGAGCACACGTCCCGACGCTCCCATCGTTATAAAAAGCAGCGCATGGCATCCATCACGTCTGGCGGAGGCGTATGGCGTTCCCACCATCGTTATCTGCATGGACGGCGGCATGGGCAAGGGCTCTTGCCGCAGCTACGGAAGCTTTAATCTTTTTGACGCGCTCTCCGCCTGCTCCGAGCATTTGGAAAGCTTCGGCGGTCACGCCTTCGCGGCGGGACTGAACATCAGGGAGGAAAACATTGATGCCTTTCAAAAGGCGCTTGCCGCGTATTACAAAGCCAAGCCCCCATATCAGCCGCCCCTGCTTGAGCCGGAGCTTCTGCTTGACAGCTTTGAAATGCTAACCATAGACGGCGTGCTTTCGCTCGATAAGCTTGAGCCGTGCGGCAGCGGCAATCCGCGCCCATTGATGTGCGTTTGCGACGCAAGACTTGAGCAGTTGACACCCATAGGCGGCGGCAAGCATCTGCGGCTTCGCATAGGAAAAAGGGGCATCTGCTTAGACTGCGTTTTCTTCGCCCACTCCGCGCAGGAGGTGGACGTATCCGAGGGCGAGCTTATCGACCTTTGCTTCGCCCCGCAGATAAACGACTTTCGCTCGCAGCGCAGTGTGCAGCTTCTTGCCGCAGAGCTGCGCCCTTCCCGGCATCAGGAAAACTGCCGCAGCATTCTATCCGGCGGCGCTACGCTTGAGAGTATGCGCGTCCATCGCCCCAAGCGCGAGCAGCTCGCGCGTACCTGGCACACACTAATGGGCATGGGCGGCAGCTTTGCCTTCAGCCTTGCAGATATTGCCGAGCACAGAGGCGAGCTTTCGCCCGAAACGCTTTGCCTGTGTCTGCGCATTTTCGCGGAGCTGGGGCTGGTTTCGCTCAGCTCCGACAAAAACAGAGTTAACGCCACGGTGCGCGCGGATGCGGAAAAAACAGCGCTTGATAATTCACCGCTGTTTTGCAGCCTGTGGCAAAACCAATAAAGCGTTCAGACATAAAGATATTCATCAGAGGGACGAACTATGCAGGAAGCAGATAAAAAAAGGGAGCATCTTTCCCCGGAGAAAATGTATGCGGAGCTGGAGGCAAGTGTTCTTGAGCTTAACCCCACCGCGGACATGGGGCGTATCCATGCCGCCTATGAATGCGCAAAGCTGGCGCACAGCGGGCAAAAGCGCAAGGAAGGCTCAGACTATGTAACCCATACCATAGCGGCCGCGCAAATCTGCGTTGAGCTGGGGCTGGACGAGGACTCTATCATCGCCGCGCTGCTGCACGACTGCATAGAGGACACCCCGCTGACTCACGACGACATTGCAAAGCAGTTCGGCACGACCGTGGCGGATATAGTTGAGGGCGTTACAAAGCTGACTCGTGTTCAATATACCAGCAAAGAGGACGAGCAGATGGAGAATATGCGCAAGATGCTCATGGCAATGAGCCGTGACATCCGCGTTATTCTCATCAAAATCGCCGACCGTCTGCACAATATGCGCACGATGGACTACCAAACTCCCGAAAAGCAGCGCTCAAAGTCTCTTGAGACTATGGAGATTTACGCACCCATCGCCCACCGTCTCGGTATGCAGCGCGTTAAATGGGAGCTGGAGGATCTATCCTTGCTCTATCTCGACCCCATCGGCTACAAGGAGATCACCGACGCTCTGGCAGAACGTATGGACAGCTTGAAGGAGTTTATGGCAAATGTTGAAGCCTCCATCAAGGCGCGTATGGATGATTGGGGCATAAACTGCACCATCGCAAGCCGCATCAAGCATATTTACAGCATTTATCGCAAGATGTACTCGCAAAAGAAGGAGCTTTACGAGATCTTTGACCTTTGCGCCTTCCGCGTTGTGGTGGATAATATAGCCGACTGCTATAATGTTTTAGGTCACATCCACGATATGTTCAAGCCTCTGCCCGGACGCTTCAAGGACTATATATCAACGCCCAAGCCAAATATGTATCAGAGCATACACACCACCGTTATCGGCTCTGAGGGCATACCCTTTGAGGTACAGATACGCACATGGGAAATGCACCTGACCGCGGAATACGGCGTTGCCGCGCACTGGAAATACAAATCCGGCGAGCAGGGCGTCAAAAGCGGCGACGAGGAGAAGTTCGCGTGGGTGCGCCGCCTTTTGGAGGCACAGCAGGACTCCGACGCGCAGGATTTCTTCCACGACCTTAAAATAGATATGTTCTCCGACGAGGTTTTTGTTTTCACGCCGCAGGGCGATGTTATAAACCTCCCCGCGGGTGCAACCCCCATAGACTTTGCCTATGGCATCCACTCCGCCGTCGGCAACCGCATGATAGGCGCGAAGGTCAACGGGCGCATAGTGCAGTTTTCAACGGTTCTGCAAAACGGCGATATTGTTGAGGTTCTGACCTCCAAGTCCGCTCCGGGTCCCAGCCGCGACTGGATGAAGCTTGCCAAAAGCGGCGCTGCGCGCAACAAGATCAAGCAGTGGTTCAAAAAGGAAAAGCGCGAGGAAAACATTATCCACGGCAGGGCAGCCTTTGAGTCCGAGCTTAAGCAGGTGGGCATTCCCATGTCAGCGGTCACTGATGAGGAGATGCTGCCGATAATCCTCAAAAAGCTTGCGGTTGCAAGCCTTGACGACGCTTTCGCCTCGATTGGCTACGGCGGCATGACCGCCACGCGCGCCGTTAACAAGGTCAGAGACGAAATTCAGAAAAGTCAAAAGCCGAACCAAAAAACAACGGTTGATAAAATAACCGAAAAGGCGGAGCAGCGCAAGGCACAGCAGGACGAAAAGCGCGCAATTCACGGCGTTTTGGTCGAGGGGCTTGACAACTGTCTTGTCAAATTCTCACGCTGCTGCACCCCCGTCCCCGGCGACCCTATCGTCGGCTTTATAACACGCGGCTACGGCGTTTCCGTCCACAGGGCGGACTGCAAAAACTATATTTCGGGACGTGAGGATCCCGTTGACGGCGGACGCTGGATAGGCGTTAGCTGGACGGACACTCCGAACGAAAGCTATGTTACAACCATTAAGATCCTCGCCCGTGAACGCAGCGGCTTCCTTATGGACATCGCAACCGTTTTAAACTCGCTCAGCGCCAAGGTTTTGAGCCTGAACGCCCGCGATATCGGCGGTGAGCGCTCCACGGCAACGGTAACGGTCGAGGTTAAAAACATTGAGGACCTTGAAGCAATAATGGCGAGACTGAACACCATTTCCGGCGTTACGGAGATTAGCCGTGCCGGAGACTAGGAAAGGAGAGAGCATATGAGAGCTGTTCTCACAAGAGTTGACAGCGCCTGTGTTTCCATTGCCGGCGAAGTCGTAGGAAAAATCGGCAAAGGCTTCCTCGTTCTTCTCGGCGTCCATGTTGACGACGGCGAGGCGCAGGCGGAGAAGATTGCCGATAAGCTCTGCGGTCTGCGCGTTTTTGAGGACGAAAACGGCAAAATGAACCTCGCGCCCGACAAGGTGGGCGCGGAGCTTCTCATCGTTTCGCAGTTTACGCTATACGGCGACTGCTCCTCCCGCCGCCCCGGCTTTACAAAGGCGGCAAGACCGGAAACGGCTATCCCGCTTTATGAAAAAGTCATCGCTCTTTGCCGCGAGCGCGGCTTCAAGGTGGAAACGGGACGCTTTGGCGCGGAGATGAAAGTTGAGTCGGTCAACGACGGACCGGTTACTCTTATTCTGGACACGGCGGAGCTTTAAAAAATATTCTCACATTACCGAAAGGATGTCTCCCTATGAATATAAAATGTATGGCGCTCGGTCATATTCAGACCAACTGCTACATTGTAACTGACGAGCAAAGCCTCAATTGCGCGGTCATCGACCCCGGCGGTGAGTCGAATACCATTATGCACTATCTTGAGCTGAACAAGCTGAAATGCACCGCGATTATGCTCACGCACGGTCACTTTGACCATACCGGCGCGGTGGAGGAGCTTAAAAAGCAGACCGGAGCCGCGGTTTATATGCACAAGCTCGATGTTCGCCGCAATCTCGCCGAGCTTGGCTTTCGCTACAACCCGCCGAAGGGCACTCAATATTACAAAGAGGGCGACACGGTAAAGGTGGGCGCTTTGGAATTTAAGGTTATCGAAACCCCCGGTCACTCCGAGGGCGGCGTTTGCCTTATCTGCGGCGACGCACTCTTTGTAGGCGACACGCTTTTCCGCGATTCCTGCGGACGCACCGACCTTCCCGGATGCAACGCAGCCGCACTGATGCGCTCGCTGAAAAAGCTTTATGACCTGCCGGGCGATTACGATGTTTACCCCGGTCATATGGAGCAAACCACGCTTGAGCGCGAGCGCCGCTTCAACTATTTCATGCAGAGTGCCGCAAGCGGAGAGCTTCCGCAGATGTAGCATAAAGCACGCAGGCAAGGGCGCAATGCGTCCCCGCTTTTAGAGGATACGAATAGTGAGCTTTAATTCTATCGGCTTTTTGCCCTTTATTACTGCCGCCGCGGCAGTAAGCTATTGCTTCAGACCAAAGCTGCGAAATCCCCTGCTGCTTTTGTTCAGCCTTGCCTTCTACGGGCTTTACGGCGTGGAGCATCTGCCATTTCTGATTTTTTCCATAAGCCTTACCTACCTTGCCGCTCGGCTCATTGAAGCCGCGCGGGGGAATGCGCGCAGGGCATATCTTTGCGCAGCGCTGTGCCTTAACATAGGTATGCTGTTCGCGTTTAAATATCTGGGCTTTTTCGCCTCGCTGGCTAATCGTCTGGCGGGGCTTTTCGGCGTGGGGGCGCAGCTTTCCCAGCCCGACTGGATATTGCCCGTGGGCATATCGTTTTTCGTTTTCCAGACCACGGGCTATCTGATGGATGTTTACCGCGCTAAGCTCGCGGCGGAGCGCAGCTTCATTGACTACGCGCTGTTTGCCTCCTTTTTCCCGGGGCTTGTCTCAGGTCCTATTCAGCGCGCGGATAAAATGCTGCCGCAGTATAAAAGCGAAAACGCATATAGCTACGACAAGGTAAAGGCAGGCGCGCTGCAATTTACATGGGGCGCATTTAAAAAGATGGTCATTGCCGACCGGCTGGCGGTGCTCGTGAACACTGTTTACTCCGCCCCCGCCGAGTATTCGGGCTTTCAGCTTCTTGTTGCCGTGCTTTGCTATTCCGTTCAGATCTACTGTGATTTTTCCGCATATTCCGATATGGCTGTCGGTGCTGCGCGCGTCATGGGCTTTGCCCTGCCGAAAAACTTTGACCGCCCGTATTTTGCCGTTTCCGTTCAGGATTTTTGGCGGCGCTGGCACATTTCGCTTTCCACATGGTTCAGAGACTATCTCTATTTCCCGCTCGGCGGCAGCCGCAAGGGCAAATGGCGCGGCTACCTTAACATCATCATCGTCTTTCTTATAAGCGGTCTGTGGCACGGCGCGGCGCTGACCTTTGTTGCGTGGGGACTGCTGCACGGAATTTTGCAGGTGCTGGGAAAGCAGCTAAAGCCCTCGCGCGACAAGCTTCGCTCGGCGCTGCGTATTTCGGAGGATAGCCGCGGGCTTCACGCTTTTCGCGTGGCGCTTACTTTCGTCACCATCACGCTGACGTGGGTGTTTTTCCGGGCAGAGAGCATAAGCGACGCGCTTTTTATCATAGGCAGGCTCTTCACGCAGCCTTTTGACTACGCGCCCATTACCGCTCTGGGGCTATCACGACCGGCGCTTTTCGTGCTGGGATCGGCTGTGCTGCTGCTTTATCTCACTGACCTTCTCGGCGGGCGCTGCCATCTGGCGCAGCGCATCAACGAAAGCTATGCGCCGAGGGCAATCGTGTATGTGCTGATGCTTTTTGCAATTCTTTTATTCGGACATTACGGTGCGGGCTTCGATCCGATGGATTTCGTTTATTTCAAGTTTTAAGGACTAAGGGTGCGGATATGACCGAAACAAAAAAGAAAACCAATGTGGCAAGAGAGCTTGCGGTCGTGTTTTTCGTGCTTCTCTTGCTTATCACATTCACAGCCGCGAGCAGCGAGCTTTTAACTCCAAAGCGGTATGACTACGGCGCTACATGGGGGCAATATCTCGTAGAGCCGGAAAACAGCCTTGACGTTTTGTTTTTCGGCAGTTCCATTACCTACTGCGATGTTGTTCCGGCGGTTATCTGGGAAAAAAGCGGCGTGGCGTCCTATGTAATGGCAGGACCGGAGCAGACTGTTCCAATCAGCTACTACTACATAAGGGAAGCCTGCAAAACCCAGTCGCCGCAGGCGGTATTCCTTGAGGTGACGGGCGTTTTCTTCGAGCGCTACCAAAACTTCACAAAGGTAAACGTCGGCTATATGCCCTATGGCTCAAACCGCTTGGGAGCAGCCTTCCATGCCTCCGAGCGTGAGGAGCTGACAGGTCTGCTTTTCCCGCTTTATAACTACCACAGCCGCTTTGACCGGCTCACGCAGGAGGATTTTGCCATAGCACTTTGGGGCTATGGGCAGGACGATTTTGCCGGTTACACGTTTTTGGATACCGCCGCCGAAATTGACGGCGTTCAGCCGCGCGGAGAGACGCTTGACGAGGAAAACTACGCGCGAAATATAGAATATCTGCGCAAAATCGCCGAGTTTTGCAGGCAGGAGGACATAAAGCCCGTGTTTTACATTGCCCCCACCTGCCTGAGTCTCTCAGACGAGCATCTTTCAATGCTCAAAAGCGACATTGAAGCAATCGACGGCGTCAGCTTCATAGACTTCAATTCCGACGAGTACTCGACCGACTATGATTTACAGCGCGACTATTATGACCTGCTGCACTTCAACTGCTACGGCGCTGAAAAGTTTTCCGCGCAGCTCGGCAAGCTTATGACCGGCACGCTCGGTATTCGCGCGGACAGCGGGAGCGACGACGCCCTCTGGCTGCAAAGGCTTGAGAGCTTCAATGCCCGGGTGCAGGCATCCTCCGCCTCTGCCCAAAGCGCGTCATAAACGACCCGCCAAACGGCGAAAAAACTAAAAAAGGGATTTCTCATAAAGAGAAATCCCTTTTTGGCATATGGCGCTATTTTCGGCTGCTTCCAAGCTTTCCCGCTCCGCGCTCGGAGGCTATGGCGCAAAGCTCGTCATAGCTCAGCTCCCTGACGCTCGTTTTCGGCACGGGCAGCAGCAGCGCCTGACAAACCGCCTTATCGGTTTTATATACAACGGCCGCTTCGCCCGCAAGGCTCTCGGTCAGCTTCTCGGCGGCATCCGGACGAACGAAATAAAGCGGCAGCTCATTATGATTGGTAACGGGAATGAACCACTCCCCGCGATAGCCGCTGTCAATAACGCCGCAGCGCTGACCTATCCCCTTTGTCCCGGTAGAGCCGCGCTCGGCAATGCGGAAAAAGTAATCAGGCGGGCAGGCACTGGCGATACCCGTGGGCAAAAGGGCGGTTTCATGCGGTGCAAGACGCAGAAAATCGCCGTCAAGCAGCACATAAACGTCATAGCCGGCATCCTCCGGACGCTTGGAGGGCAGCTTTGCCCCCTCCTTTGTTTTTGCGAAAAAAATCTCAACCGTGTCCATCTGCTTCTCCTATGGAGGCTTTCGGTGCCGCTTTTTCTGCCTCGCCGCCCGAAGATCGCCTCCCGTTTGCATATTATCACTCGTTATCGTATAAGTCGCCGACTATGAAATCCCAGTTTTTGAGGAAGATATCTGTCAGCTCCGGGTCATACATAGTGCCGCGCCCTTTGCTAAGCTCCTCGCAGCAAATCGAAACGCTGAGCGGGTCGCGGTAAACACGGCGGCTGCGCATGGCGTCCACCGAGTCGCACAGGGCAATGATCCTCGACACAAAGGGGATGTCCTTTCCCGCAAGTCCTTTGGGGTATCCCTTGCCGTCCCAGCGCTCGTGATGAGCCTCCACTCCCTCCGCAATATGCGCCAGTCTCCCCTCGGGAAGCTTGGACGCAATGGCTTCGGTGGTTATGGGGGTCTGCCCCGCTTTGTTTATTATCTCCGCCCCGATGGTAGTGTGCTTTTTTATCTCCTGCCACTCCTCGTCGGTGAGCTTGCCGGGCTTGTTGAGCGTTGCGTCTGAAATGCCCGCCTTGCCGATGTCATGCACGGCTGCGGTCATTTCTATCATTTCCGCCTTGAGCAGCGGCAGCTTTAAAACCGTGCAAAGGCGGCTTGCCATAATGGCAACGCGCTCTGAGTGATGCGCGGTGTAGGCATCGCGCGCTTCAAGCACCGCGACTATCGCGGCAAAGGTGTTGCGGTAAAACAGAAGGGAAACATTCTCCAGTACGCTCTTGTAGTCGTCTATCCGCGGAAGGGAGTCGCTGACCTTCTTTTTTATGGTGTGCTTCATCTAAGTCCTCCAAAAACGGCGCAATATATTTGAAATTATTTTATTCGTGTGCAATAAACACTCTGTCCCACGCGTTATTTGTAGTCCGAGCTTTCGTATCACGCCCGCCGAAGCAGGGCATGAACGCAGACGCTCTGTAGCCTTGGCATGGGTGCGGTGCTGTAGGAAAAGACGGAAAATTTAACAAAAATATTATATCACATAGCTTTTTCAAACTCAATCTACACTTTTGTGACACTTTACCGCAATTGCTGCTATATATGTGGGACGATATATTATAAGTAAAACTATGACAGAAAGCTTGAAATGCCCGTGCCATACCTATTATAATAACAACATAATTCCGCTGCAAGTCACTAAGCCTCAGAAAGAAAAATATTCTTGCGTTATCCCGCAAAAAATGGTATACTGAGCGATGTTGCATTAATGCACATATGTTTTTCTTGTGTCTTTCTTGCAATTTCTTACAAATTGGTTTTGAGCGTTTTTCCCAAAGAGATTATTAGGCGTGCGCATCCGTTTCTCCGGCACAGTGTTGTCGATTAGTACTTAGAGAGAGAGTCTTCCGATATGCTGTATATCCCTCTGGCCTATGTAAAACCGGATATGGTTCTGGCAAAGGACATTCCGTCTCCAAACGGTTTATTCTCGCTGCTTAACAAGGGACAGTCCTTGACAGCCGCTCACATTGCCAAGCTTCACAGCTTTGAAATCGACGGTGTATATATCGAAAATGAGCTGAGCGAGGACATTGAGCCTGAAAACCTGCTTGAGCCGGATGAGCGCCGCAGCATCATGACTGACCTGCGTGCCGCCTACATAAGCATCGCCAGCCAGCCATACCTCTCTCCCGCCGTGGCCGATTCCACCAAGGCGCTTGCCACGAGCATTGTCGATAAGCTTCTCGACCGTGAGGAAATCCTCATGGACATCATGGAGATTAAAAGCTACGACAACTACACCTATTCACACAGCATGAACGTCTGCATCCTCAGCGTTCTCATCGGCAGGCAATACGGTCTTTCGCTCAACCGGCTTACGGACATCGCTTTATGCGGTCTGCTCCACGATATCGGCAAGGTCGATATCCCCATAAGCATCATCAACAAGCGCGGTCCGCTTACGGACGAGGAGTATGAAATCGTAAAAGCGCACCCGTCCCTGGGTGTAGGGCGTATGCGCAAGTGCTACAACATATCACGCGAGGTGCTTGAGGGCATCCAGTGTCACCACGAAAAATTCGACGGCAGCGGTTATCCTTATAAATACAGGGGTGAGCGCATACCGCTTTTCGCTCGAATTTTGTCGCTTGCTGACGTTTACGACGCTTTGACCAGTCAGCGCAGCTATCGGGGAGCATGGCTTCCCTGCGACGCCATCGAATACATAATGGCGCAGGCTGATATCCAGTTTGACAGAGAGATTATCCGCCATTTCCTGCACATCGTTTGTGCCTACCCCACAGGAACTATCGTTCGTCTCAGCGATGGCAGCCTTGCCGTTGTTGTGTCAAACCACCCCGAAAATGTTCTTCGCCCCACCGTCCGATTGATGAACGACTGTTCCCTCGGCAAGAAAATGGAAGATATAAACCTTCTTGAAGATCCTAAATTCCTGAACATCACTGTCTCGGCGATGCTTGGAAGCTCATACAGCACGGAGTCCGAAGCGGTAATTTAACGCAGAGCGCCCATCGAGACACAAAGTATAAAAAGAGACTGCTGAAAGCAGTCTCTTTCTTTATGCCATCTTTCGTTATACGCTTGAAATTTCTTAAGCAATGGTATAGAATTGCCTTGAATATCCGAAAAGAGGTAGAAATATGGAAAAAAAAGCTGCGCCCGAACTTAACAAAAAGCAAAACCTCCTGCTTAAGATAAAGTTCTTTTTATTCTCGGTCTCAGCGGGAGTTATTCAGCTTCTTGCCACCACCATTTTAAACACCTGGGTGCATTTGGATCAATACACCCAGCTTGACGAGCTTCTCGGCAATGACTATGGTCTGTCTTATTTCATCGGACTGTTTTTATCCGTTGTATGGAACTTCACCCTTAACCGCCGCTTCACCTTTAAATCCGCCGCAAATATTCCCGTTGCAATGCTGAAGATTTTAGGCTTTTACTGCGTGTTTGCCCCGCTCTCCATTTGGTGGACCGTTCGCCTGACGGACGCCGGCTGGAGCTGGGTGATAGTTCAGCTCGGCACAATGATTATAAATCTTGTCACCGAATTTCTTTTCTGCCGCTTCGTTGTTTACCGCAACAGTGTTTACACAAACGAGTCTGCCAAGCGCGAGCTGGAACGCGAAAACAAAACCTAAAGTGCTTTATCAGTTAGAACCCGATTTTAATGGAGGGATGAGCTTTGGAGCTTAACAGAGATAACATTAAAAAAATCATACTTATTCTATTCGCGGCGATCGCCTTTTGCATAGGTCTTATTCATATGTCCTCGGTATGGGCGGCGATAAGAAGTATTGCGGGCATCTTCACGCCGATTATCATCGGCTTTTGTATTGCCTTTCTGCTTGACCCGCTGACCACCTTTTTGCAGAATAAGGTTTTCGGTTTCATCATACGCCGTCTGGGAAGCAAGGGCAAAATGCCCGCCCGTGTGCTGGGGCTGGTGCTTTCCATCATCATCGTGGCAGGCGTTTTTGCTATTCTTGGCGTTCTTGTCGTGCCGGAGGTGCGTGAGGCGCTTTCCATCATAGGAGAAACACTGCCAAATGCGATTACCAACGCGGCTATTTCCATAAACGGCTTTATGGAACGCTTTGACATCGATTTCCGCATCCCCATCGGCGGAACCTCGGAATGGATGGGCTTGCTCACCCAGCTTCGCACCTATGTTAACGCGCTGCTTGACGAGGACTATCTGAGCAACATCGCCGACACCGCGCTTACGGTCGTCAGCGGCTTTACAGACTTCTTCCTCGGACTCATCCTTTCTTTTTACATTATCGTTCAGCGTGATCAGATTTTGCGCTTTATGCGCCGTTTTACCAGAGCCTATTTTGGACAGCGCACCGTAAAAAGAATTTTCAAAGTAACCGCGCTTAGCAACAGCTCCTTCCGCAGTTTCGTTACCGGTCAGCTTACCGAAGCGGTCATCATCGGTCTGCTCTGCTTTATTGGCATGGTGATTTTCCGCTTCCCCTATCCCACCGCTACCTCGGCGGTCGTCGGCGTAACCGCACTTATCCCGGTGTTCGGCGCATGGATAGGCGGACTTCTCGGCGCTATTCTGGCTCTGTCAGACTCTCTTTCCAAGGCGCTGCTGTTCGTTCTGTTTCTCGTTATTCTGCAGCAGCTTGAAGGCGACCTTATCTATCCGCGCGTTGTCGGCAAGTCAGTGGGTCTGCCGGGCATACTCGTTTTCGTTGCCGTCATGCTCGGTGCGAGCATTTCGGGCGTTCTGGGTATGCTTATCGCCGTTCCCCTCTGCTCGATAATATACACCCTTGTCAAAGAGGCGATTGACCATCGCCTTGCAAAAAAGGAGGCGTCGGCATCTACGAGATCCACAGAGCACATCTCCGATGAGCCGCCGGAAACGCCGCAGGTCGAACCCGAAAACACATAAAAAGCAAGGAGACCACCTCGTGAACTCATTTCAAAAAATTGGCTATAAACTCAGGCATCTTAGCAAAAGGGAGCTTTGGCTGCTCCTCTACCTGCCTATACATCTGATATGGTACCTCATTCTTGAGCAGGTCTACTCCGGCAACGACTACCACGTTATGCACTCCCCGCTCGATGACATGATTCCTTTCTGCGAGTGGTTTGTATTTCCCTATCTTATCTGGTTCTTGTATATGGCGATAACCGGAATTTATCTGCTGGTAAACGACGAGGAGGGCTTTGAAAGATACATCCTCACACTTTGGGTGGGCTTTTTCCTCTCGATGACTTTCATCTCCTTTTTCCCGACGCAGCAAAACCTCCGCCCCGAAATTATGCCGAGGGAGAATTTTGCCTCTTGGATAATGAGCCTTATCTATGCTTTCGACACAAATACCAATGTTTTTCCAAGTATGCATGTTGTCGGCGCACTGGCGGTGGAGGCGGGCATTGCCCAGAGCAAGGTGCTAAAGCCCAAATGCGGCGTGCAGATATTCTCCGCCGTACTTTGCCTGCTCATTATAATTGCAACCGTTTTTCTCAAGCAGCACTCCGTTCTTGACGTATTCGGCGGCATTTGCTTTTTCCTCGCTGCCTTCATTATCGTCAGCTTGTATTACAAGCTGCGCAACAGGAAAAAGCGCGGCGCATAGCCTCCTGTTTCCGAAAGAAGCACGGCTTTATAAAAAAC
>SAMEA3663271__coassemble_379_pt1 | contig 14957 bp, 13 predicted proteins | sample SAMEA3663271__metabat2_low_PE_017 | metagenome-assembled genome bin SAMEA3663271 (sample SAMEA3663271) | pig gut metagenome | biome: pig gut; feature: pig-associated habitat; material: faeces | place: China | collected 2013 | reverse complement strand
CGGACATATGCAAAAAGCTCCGCCTCTTGATTAAGAGACGGAGTTTATAACCCGCGGTACCACTCTTGTTGCTTCCTTGCGGAAGCCACTCATAGACGCCAAGCAGCGTCCGCTTCTGTAACGGGAAGACCCGGTGTTGCTTACTGAAATTTCGGCACACGACTCCGAGGTGATACGGATAAAGCCTCAACTGCCGCCTCGCACCAAACGGCGGCTCTCTGAAAGCCGAACTGCGCTTTTCCCTGTCCTCATCAGCGTCTTTTAGCAAAAAACCGCAAAAGCAATTTGCAGTTATTTATATAAAATTTAGATTAAATATACAACTTCAAGCCACTCTTGTCAATAGTCATTTTCCTCAGTTTTTAAGGCGGCACAGGCTCTTATTTCCGTCGTTTCACTTGCGCTTGTATACACAAAAGCGGAAGTTATATCCGCCGTCGCTTTGCTCCTCGCCCTGCTCGGCAAGCCTCCAGTCATCCATCGAGTCCAAATCGGGAAAAAACCTATCCGCCTGCGGCTGAGCGTCAACCTTGGTTACATAAATGGTCTCGCAGAAAGGCAGCATGGCTCTGTAAACCTCGCCGCCACCAATTACAAAAACCTGCTCACCCGTTTCATCGCCCAAAAGATGCACAGCCTCGGCGGGCGAATGGACGACCTCCGCTCCCTCGACCTGATAATCAAACCTCGAGCTAATAACGATGTTTCGGCGGTTTTTAAGCGGCATCCCGTTGGGCAGCGATTCCAGCGTTTTTCTTCCCATAACAACGGTTTTGCCGCTGGTCATGCTGCGGAAAAACCTCATATCGGCAGGGATGGAGAAAAGCAGCTCGCCCTCCTTGCCAATGCCCCAATTTCTGCTTACAGCAACTATCGCCTGCATAGTCTATCCTCCCGCCGTCAAACGGCCACGGGTATTTTCTCGTTAAATTCATGGTATTCGTAGTTTTCCAGCGTGAAGCTGTCGCGCGTGAATTTATAAAAATCATCTATGCTCGCGTCCAGCGTGAATTTCGGCGCGGGCTTTGGCTCTTTTTCAATAAGCCGTTCAATTATCGGCACATGGCGGTCATAGATATGCGCGTCCGCAATAACGTGCATCAGCTCGCCCGGAACAAGCCCCGAAACCTGCGCAAGCATCATCGTCAGCACGGCGTACTGGCAGACGTTCCAGTTGTTCGCGGCCAGCATATCCTGGCTTCGCTGATTTAATATGGCGTTGAGCGTGTTTCCGGAAACATTGAAGGTCATCGAATAGGCACAGGGATACAGCGCCATCTCAGACAGGTCGGCAAAGTTGTATATATTTGTCATTATGCGGCGGCTGCCGGGATTGTTTTTAAGGTCATAGAGTACGCGGTCAACCTGATCCATGTCGCCCTCTTTGTAGTGGTGCTTAATGCCGAGCTGATAGCCGTATGCCTTGCCGATGCTGCCGTTTTCGTCAGCCCACTGATCCCATATATGTCCGCGAAGGTCTTTTATGTTGTTGCTTTTCGCCTGCCAAATCCAAAGCAGCTCGTCCACCGAGGTTTTAAGATAGGTACGGCGGAGCGTAAGGATGGGAAACTCCTTTGAGAGGTCATAGCGGTTAACAATGCCGAATTTTTTAATAGTATGGGCAGGACTGCCGTCCTCCCAGCGGGGACGAACGTCACGATCGGTGTCCCAAACGCCGTTTTCAAGGATGTCCTTGCAGTTTGAAATGAAAATATTGTCGGCTATGCTCATAGTGTTTCCCTCATATTTTTGCATAATTAGTGCGGTGGCAGACGCCGCGAAAACACACCTTATTTATTATACTATCTGTCGCACTTTCTTTCAATATAAGTTTTTTATATCAGCTATACAAGAGAGGTCTTTTGCGTTTTTAAAGGTAAAAGATTTTCTTCTTTTTTCGTCCGCAGGGGAATATGCGTGAAAAAAGCGGAAAAAATACCATAGTCGCGGGCTATAAAGCGCCGTCAACTACATTTTTACGGGAGGAACAAACGTGCAAGCACAAAACTATATCGATACCAACGATTATACAAAAGAAGAGCTGATGAAAATCGCGGAGCTTTCGCTTCTGCTGAAAAAATGTATCAAATCCAACTACTACCCCCAGCTTCTGCGTCACAAGACCCTCGGCATGATTTTCCAGCAGTCGAGCACCCGCACCCGCGTTTCCTTTGAAACGGCAATGGCACAGCTCGGCGGTCACGCGCAGTATCTCGCACCGGGGCAAATCCAGCTAGGCGGTCACGAGACCATAGAGGACACCTCTCGAGTTCTCAGCAGACTGGTCGATATCATTATGGCACGCGTTGAGCGTCACAAAAGCGTTTTCGACCTCGCCGAAAATTCCACTGTTCCTGTAATCAACGGCATGAGCGATTACAACCATCCCACGCAGGAGATGGGCGATATCTGCACAATGATGGAGCATCTGCCCGAAGGCAAAACCCTCACCGACTGCAAGGTCGTTTTCGTCGGCGATGCCACACAAGTTTGCGCCTCTCTCGGTTTTATCTGCACCAAGATGGGCATGAGCTTTGTCCACTACGGACCTAAGGGCTTCCAGCTTCGTGAAAACCACCAGAAGATACTTGCCGAAAACTGCAAGGTTTCCGGCGGCAGCTTCCTTATCACCGACGATGAGGACAAGGCTCTTGAGGGAGCAGACTTCGTTTACACTGACGTATGGTACGGTCTTTATGAGGCGGAGCTGTCCGAGGAGGAGCGCATGAAGATATTCTACCCAAAGTATCAGGTAGATATGGAAATGATGAAGAAGGCCGCGCCGCACGCCAAATTCATGCATTGCCTTCCCGCCACACGCGGTGAGGAGGTCACGGACGAGGTCATGGACTCTGATTGCTCTCTCGTTTTCGACGAGGCGGAAAACCGTCTTACCTCCATCCGCGGTATTCTTGTTTATCTCCTGCGCGATAAGCTCGGTGAGCCTGAGGAGGCGCAGTTTGACACACTCAAGGCAGAGCTTTACGGCTTTATAAATAAGCTTTAAGTACCGCAAAACGGGTCGTCCAGAAAGGCGGCACAAATAGATAGCTTTTGGGAAACGGCGTAACTTCGGCTACGCCGTTTCTCCCTTTTGCGTTTCCGCGTGATCACTTTTTATTTGTAAATCGCAAAACAGATTTTGCATACAAATAGGGCTTATGACCGTTCTTGCGGTGCCGGAGGCTTCTCCTGTCCGGCAGGAAATCAGACAGCTTCTCTGCCTTTTGTCTTTCTTTGATATTCGATGTAAAAAACTCGTTTAGCGCCTTGCGCGGGGCGGATGCAGGCGCTATAATGAGGGCAATAATGTTTGGGAGTCCTTTGCTTGCACATATCAAAAGACCGTATTTTAAAATACAGCTTTGAGCCGCTGGCGTTTTTGAAATGGCTGCTGTTTGCCTGCGTGATAGGCGTGGTGGTGGGGCTTGTCAGCATCAGCTTTTACTACGCCTTTGACTTTGTCACCGACCTGCGGCTGGCTCACCCGTGGCTGCTTTTTCTGCTGCCGCTTGGCGGCGTTGCGATAATTCTTGTTTATCGCATAAGCGGCATGGAGAATGACCGCGGCACAAACTTCGTGCTGCTTGCCGTCCGCGAAAACACCGCTTTGCCGCTTCGCACCGCCCCTCTTGTATACATATCCACGCTCATCACCCACCTTCTCGGCGGTTCGTCCGGACGCGAGGGCGCGATCCTTCAAATTGGCGGCTCGATTTCCGCCTCCATCGGACGCGCTATGCACCTTGACGACAAGGACAGCCGCATTATTACAATGTGCGGTATGTCCGCCGCCTTTGCCGCCCTCTTTGGAACTCCTATTGCAGCGGCGGTTTTCGCTATGGAGATCGTAAGCGTCGGTGTTATGTATTACGCCGCCATCGTACCCTGCGTGCTTTCGGCAATTATCGGCGTTGGTCTTGCGGAAACGCTCAGCGTTGCGCCGACCGCGTTTCATATTTTGGGAATGCCCCAGACCTCGGCGCTGCTGCTTTTGCAGGTTATCGCAATGGGCGTTCTCGGCGCAATGGTCTCCATGCTTTTTTGCCGCGCTATGCACCTTGCACCCGCGCTTTATGACAAATTTCTGCCCAATCACTTAGTTCGTGCCGCTGTCGGCGGTGCACTGGTCGTTGCCCTTACTCTAATCATCGGCTCGCGTGATTATAACGGCGCAGGCACTCAGCTTATTGCCGCCGCCCTTGCGGGAAACGCAGAACCCGAAGCCTTCTTGCTGAAAATTCTGCTAACTGCCCTGACGCTTGGTGCGGGCTTTAAGGGAGGCGAGATCGTACCTGCCTTCTTCACCGGCTCAACCTTCGGCTGCGCAGCCGCATCACTTATAGGACTCTCTCCGTCTTTCGGCGCGGCGCTTGTGATGATTGCCGTTTTTTGCGGCGTCACCAACTGCCCACTCACCTCGATCTTGCTTGCCTTTGAGCTTTTCGGCGGCGAGCAGCTTTCCATGTTTGCCCTCGTTTGCGCAATATCCTATATGCTCTCCGGCTATTACAGCCTTTACAGCGAGCAAAAGATTGTATACAGCAAGCTGCGTCCTGTGTATATAAACCGCAAAGCAAAATAAGAGTCTGTGTCATAGCACACGGAAAAGCGCCCGCGCAATTTCGGCGGGCGCTGTTTTTCTTGCGCTTTTGTACTGTATCTGTTATAATTTAATATATAGTAGAATATACTTGTCGTTCCGTTGAAAAGAAACCAGCTTTATAAACAAATAAAGGCAGGTGCTGCAGAATGGCTCTTGAATTAATCACGACCAATCCCAACAAGTGTATGGGCTGCAATAAGTGCATTGCAAAGTGTCCCGTCACTGCAAACTACGCACATTTTGAAAACGGAAAAAATAAAGTCTATGTAGATTTTGAACGGTGCATCCACTGCGGCGAGTGCATCCGTGTCTGTGACCACGGAGCTCGCAGCTTCGCGGACGATACGCAGCGGTTCTTTGATGATTTGGCTTCAGGCGTGCCGATCAGTATCATTGCCGCACCTGCCATCCGTCATAATTTTAAGAATCCCGCTCAAGTGTTTGGCTGGCTCAAGCACATCGGTGTCCGCAAGATTTACGATGTTTCTTTTGGCGCTGACATCACCACATGGGCATACCTGAAGGCAATTCGCGAAAAAAATCTGCGTTCCGTGATCTCCCAGCCCTGTCCTGTGGTTGTCTCTTACATTGAGATGTACCGTCCGGAACTGATTCCTATGCTTGCCCCCATCCACAGTCCCGCAATGTGTGAAGCGATTTATTTGAAAGAGTATGAGGGCATTACGGACCGCATCGCCTTCCTCTCTCCCTGTATTGCCAAGAGCAATGAGTTCAGCGATTCCAACACCGAGGGGTACATCTCCTACAATGTGACAGTGGACAAGCTGAACGAGTACATCAAGGAAAAGCAAATCAACCTCATGGAGGTTGCCCCCGCCGGATTTGATGATTCTCCCTGTGCTCTCGGTCTTACCTTCAGCCGCCCGGGCGGACTTCGGGAAAATGTGGAATATTATGCCGGCAGTGATGTCTGGATTCGCCAGAAGGAGGGCATCCACGAGCTGGTGGAATATTTTGATACATACCGCGAGCGTGCGAACCGCGGCAAAGAACTGCCGCTCCTTGTGGACGTGCTCAACTGTCCCAACGGCTGCAACATGGGTACTGCCGCCAGTTCGGTTCATGACGTTGACCAGATTGACGAGAAGATGAACCTCCTCAAGCGTGAGAAGATTCAGAAGCTGGATGAGAGCAGCGGCAAAGAGCTTTTCGCTCATTTTGATTCTAAGCTGGATTTGAACCACTTCGTTCGCAAATATATGCCTCGTCCCGTACAGCTACAGAAGATTGACCAGAAGACGATGGACGAGATCTTTGCAACGTTGGGTAAGGACACAGAGGAAAAACGTTCCATTAACTGCTTCGCCTGCGGCTACGGAAACTGTCACGACTTCGCCAACGCAGTTGCCACGGGGCACAATAATGTTGAAAACTGCATTCACTATGCCCGAACGAAGCTCTCCTCCAGCCGCAAGGAGTTTGACGAATTGTTTGAGTCGCTGGGCGGCAATGTGGATGCACTGGATTGTGCTACAAAGAAGCTTCGTTCCAGCTACAACGAAATGGAGAATATATTCCTCCAACTGCGTCTGCTCTCCATCAATGCCAGTATCGAAGCCGCACACGCAGGTCAACACGGCGCCGCTTTCGGTGTCGTGGCACAGGAAGTGCAGAACCTCTCCGCCGTTGCTACCGATACTCTGAGTACATTGCAAACGGACGAGGTAAGGATGGCGCTCTCGACGAAGCGATCAACGAGATGAAAGATCACATGGACCGCGTCTTTACATCATAATAGACCTTGATGTCAAGAAGTCTGCCTCTTTTGCGCGTTCTTGCGAATGCAGTCATGTTTTTCTTTCAGCGAAAAGAAATTTGCGAAAAAGCAAAGCAGTTTACGGTCATCAAAAACAAAAAGGCCCGTTGCCTTATGAAGGACACCGCGGATCGAAGCCCGAAAGGGCTTCCGATTCGCGGTGCTTTTGTTAAAAATGATGTCGGGAATCGGTAGCCGCTGCTTTTCTTTTGTTACTTTATTACGGACACCCGGCAAGTTGCGCGGGCGCTGTTTTTCTTGCGCGTAAGAAGGCTGAAGGTTGTAAAAAGTCCCCGTATGCAGAGCATACGGGGACTTCCTATTGTGTTATATATTGTGAGCTTTTTGAGATTTTGCTAATTGCTTAGCACATCTCGAATACGCCTGCTGCGCCCATGCCGCCGCCGATGCACATGGAAACGACGCCGTACTTCTTGTTGGTGCGCTTGAGCTCAGCAAGGAGCTTGCAGGTGAGCATGGAGCCGGTGCAGCCGAGGGGGTGACCCAGAGCAACGCCGCCGCCATTGGGGTTGACCTTCTCCTCGTCGAGACCGAGCTCGCGGATGCAAGCGATAGCCTGAGAGGAGAATGCTTCGTTGAGTTCCCAAACGTCGATCTGTTCCTTGGTGAGACCGGCGATCTTAAGAGCCTTGGGAACTGCGTAAACAGGACCGAGACCCATGTAATCGGGCTCGCAGCCGGCAACTGCAAAGCTGAGGAACTTAGCGATGGGCTTAAGACCCAGCTCTTCAGCCTTTTCACGAGCCATGATGAGGACGCAAGCTGCTGCGTCGTTCATCTGGGAAGCGTTACCTGCGGTAACAGTGCCGCCCTTCTTGAAAACGGTCTTGAGCTTAGCAAGAGTTTCCATGGTGAGACCGCGACGAACGCCTTCGTCCTTGGTGAAGGGCTCGGTGTACTTCTCAACGTGACCGGTCTTATCGTTCATTCTGTACTTAACAGCGTCAACGGGGATGATCTGCTCGTCGAAACGACCTTCATCCTGAGCTATAACAGCCTTCTCGTGGCTTTTAAGTGCGAATGCGTCCTGCTCCTCGCGGGTGATGCCGAAGCGAACAGCAACGTTCTCAGCGGTGTTGCCCATTGCGGTCATAGCTCTGGGATCCTTGTTGCAGCCGAGTTCAACGTTGGGAACGTTGAGGTTGCCGCCCATGGGAACCATGGACATGGTCTCAACGCCGCCGGCGAGGATGATGTCTGCCTGACCGGCCATGATGGCGTTTGCGCCCATAGCGATGGACTGAAGGCCGGAAGAGCAGAAACGGTTGACGGTCTGTGCGGGAACGGTTTCGGGAATGCCTGCCAGCATACCGATGTTGCGAGCAACATTGGTGCCGGTTTCAGCTTCCTGGAACGCGCAGCCGAGGATAACGTCGTCTATGAGGGCGGGGTCAAAGGTGGGAACCTTTGCCAGAGTGCCCTTGATGACCTGAGCTGCATATTCTTCAGGTCTGGTGTCTTTCAGAGTGCCTTTCGGAGATTTGCCGATTGCACTACGTCCGTATGCTACAATAACTGCTTCTCTCATGTCTTATTTCCCCCTTAGTTACGGACAGCCTTGCCGTTTGCCAGCATGGTCATGATACGTTCCTGAGTCTTTTCGGTACCGGCGAGGGACAGGAATGCTTCGCGCTCGAGGTCACGAATCTGCTGGAGCGGAACTTCCGCGCCGTAGGGCAGATCGCCGCCGGTGATGATATGTGCAACCTTTGTTGCGATAAGAGTGTCGTGCTCGGACATGAAGCCGCCGTTCTTTGCCATAAGAAGGTCATATGCGATTGCGCCGTAGCCGTACTCGCCGACAACCTTGATGGTGGGATCTGCGCCCGGACGATAGTCATGAGCCGCCATCCAGAGAACCTGTTCCTTAGCGGACTGGAGCTGCTTTGCCTTGTTGCGCTCGATGTAGGTACCCTTGTCGAGATAGCCTGCTTCGACAGCGGCGTCAGCGCTCATGTTGACCTTTGCCATAGCAATTGCCTGCCACAGAGACTTAACAGCGTTGTAACGAGCGGTCTTTGCGGTATCCCAGCAGCGATCCATGACACGACGGAGCAGCTCAGAGCAGCCGCCGCCTGCGGGAACAAGACCTACGCCGAACTCAACCAGACCCATGAAGGTGTCGGTGTGAGGAACGGAAGCCTGGCAGTGCATGGTGACTTCGCAGCCGCCGCCGAGGGTCTGACCGAACGGAGCGGAAACGGTGGGACGAACAGCATACTTCAGAGCCTTGGTACCATCCTGGAGACCACGGATGAGAGCATCGAGCTTATCCCATTCCTTATCGGTAGCAAGGCTGTAGATGGTGAACAGGTCAGCGCCTGCGCAGAAGTTCTTGCCTTCGTTGCCGACGACCATACCAACCCAGTCGTTGCCCTTGAGCATCTCGGTACCTTCGAGAATCATCTCGCCGACGTTCTCGGTGATAGCGTTTGCTGTGCAGTGGAACTCGCAGCAAAGAACGCCGTCGCCCATGTCGCGGATGGAGGCATCTTCATTTTCCTTAACTACGTTTGTGTTGCTCAGCTTGAGGAACTTGCAATCATCAGCGCCTTCCTCGAAGAACTTCTCCTTGCCGGCAGCAAGTCTGTCGAGAACCCACTGAGGAATGACCTCGCCGTCCTTAGCCCATGCTTCGCAGGACTTGCGGACGCCGATCTGATCCCACATACCGAAAACGCCCATGTCCCAGTTGAAGCCGGAGACCAGAGCCTTATCGATTTCCTTATAGTCGTCAGCGATCTCGGGAACGAGACGTGCGGCATAGAGGAGAACGGTCTTGTTGAATTCGTATGTGAACTGCTGCTCCTTGGAGTCGCCGCCGAAGGTCATGAATTCATACTTGTTGGGATGATTCTTTGCCTCTGCAATGGCGGGAACCTCATCAGCCTTCTTGTTGATGTAGGTCTTGGAAGCGTGGTCATAGCAAAGAACGGTCTTTTTGCCGTCGATGATTTCCTTCTTGTAGAAGCCGTTTTTGACCTTGTCGCCGAGGTGACCGTCGGTGACCATGTCCTTAACGTACTGGGGAAGGTCATATTCTACCTTCTCGCGCTCGTCGTTGGAAACAGCGAGAACGTTGCCGGCAACTGCTGCAAGAACGTCGATACCAACCATATCGCAGGTCTTGCAGGTAGCGGACTTCGGGTGAGCCATGATGGGACCTGTGAGCAGGTCGAGAGTGGGAACGTCATAGCCATACTTCTCGGCGAGGCGCAGAGCGGTAACTGCTGCGAAAACGCCGATACGGTTGCCGACGAAGTTCGGGGTGTCCTTTGCGTGGCAAACGACCTTACCCAGACCGTTTTCTGCAAAGTGCTGCATACGCTCATATGCGCCCTTGTCAGTCCACTGGGTGGGGATCATCTCAAACAGAGCCATCCAACGGGGAGGATTGAAGAAGTGAGTACCCATGAAGTACTTCTTGAACTCGTCGTCCATAACACTGACGATGTTGGTGCAGTTAACGCCGGAGGTGTTGGAGGAAACGATAGCATCGGGCTTACGATGGGGAGCGATCTGCTTGAGAACGCTCTGCTTGATGTCGATGCGCTCGGAAACCGCTTCAACGATCCAGTCAGCGTCATCGATTTCGTCGAGGTTATCGGTGGTGTTGCCGATACGGACGTTCTTGACGGCGCCCTTGCTGAGGGTCATGTTGTTGCGGGGCTTCTTAATTCTGTCAAGACCTGCGAGGGAGAAACGGTTACGGAATTCGTAGCTGTCCTCGGTAAGACCCTTTGCCTTTTCTTCGTCGGTGAGGCCCTGAGGGGGAACGATGTCAAGCAGTACTGTTTCAACGCCGACGCTTGCCAGAAGTCCGGCGATAGATGCACCCATGACACCTGCGCCGAAAACAACGGCTTTGTTGATGTTCTTAATCATGAGATAGCTTCTCTCCTTTTTGCTTTCTATTAAACTGGCGCGGAAGCTCTCCACGCGGGTTAAACAAATTATTTGGTGCTGCAAGCAGCAAAACCAGCGCTCTGTCCGACGGCAAGGCGCTGCGTCTTTTATCCGCCACGGGCGCGGTATCCGAAGTCGCTTTGACTTCGGATACCGACATTGTAAGATTTATGTACCTGCTCCGATGTGCCTCAAACGGCAGCGGAGCTGTGGGCGATTAAAAGACAGGAATTTGGGATTTGGATTTTGGGCGGAAACGCAGAGCATCCCGTCCTCAGAACGCTATACTGATCTTATTTGAAGTTTGCTCTTCTCTTCTCTACGAAGCCGGCAACGCCTTCCTTGAAGTCATCGGTTGCGCCGCATTCCATCTGAGCTTCAACTTCCTTCTTAACATACTCGTCAAAGCCCTTGAACTCAGACTCCCAAACGAGCTCCTTGATGAGCTTGTAGGAGGTGGACGGACCATAGGTGAACTTCTTTGCCTTCTTCATAACTGCTTCTGCGAAAGCATCGTCGTCCTCGATGACTTCGTTGATCATGCCAAGAGCCTTAGCATCATCAGCAAATACCATCTGACCGCCGTCCATAGCCAGCTCTGTAGCCTTCTTCAGACCAACAGCGCGGGTGAGAAGATAGATGCCGCCGGCATCGGGAACAAGACCGAGCTTGGAGAAAGCGGTCATGAATACGGAAGCCTGAGTAGCCATGGTGTAGTCACAAGCGAGAGCAACACCGATGCCTGCGCCTGCGCAAGCGCCCTGAACAGCACCGACAACGGGCTTGGGGCTGCGGAGGATAGCCTTGGTGACGTTTGCCATCTTGCCGATGGACTTGCCGAATTCCTTGATGAACTCTTCCTTGGGGTTGTTCATGATGCCGTCATACATGGACTTAACGTCGCCGCCGGCGGAGAAAGCGTTGGTGTTGGTGCTGTTGATAATGATAGACTTGACGTTTTCGTCTGCGTCAGCCATGTGGATAGCTGCTTCGAGCTCGTCGAGCATGACCTCATCGAATGCGTTCATGTTCTTGGGGCTGTCCATGGAGACGATTGCCACTCTTTCCTGTACGTCGTACTTTACCTTGGTGAAATCCATAATTCTTGTCCTTTCTAATTGTTTAAAATGGGATGCACTGCCTGCCGTTGTGCGGACGGCAAGCGTCTGTTTGTATTATACTAGCAAATGTCATGCCATTGCAAGACGCAACTTTCTCTTTTGTTATAAAGCTATAAGAAAGGAAAAAAACTTTTTGCAATATTACCAGAAAGCAGAAGTGCCTGTATTTTTAACACGTCCGAACGTCTGAAACACCTACCGCACCAGTTTGGAAATAGTTTTTCAAACGCTCCAAAAAACATCAAAAGTTGTTCCAAAAACGTATCAAAATGTGCCTCAAATTATGTTAACCAACCGCATCTCGGCAACTGACGCCCGGCTCTTGTTTCAAGCCTGTCTCAGCCTTTAGATACGGGCTGCAAAAGCTGGAACACCCGCAAGTACACCGCTTTATAAAAACGTCCTATTTGCAGTAAATTGCTTGCTTTTTGCTCTTTTATGTCATATAATATGCAGTACAAAATCATGTTAAGCGGTCTGTCGGGCTTTTGCCTTTTTGATGCTCCCCGTCAGCCTGGGCACAATAAAAAATATGCAAGGAGAGAGATTACATGTATAACTACGATCCCGAAGTAAGGAAGAAATCCCAGCGCGCCCTGCAAAAGATGTTCCCCCGCAACGAGGAGGGCTTTGCACGTTTGATGCACAGCATGCTCTATATGCAGTACATACCCCTCTACATCTATTACATGAAGACCGGCACCAATGCCATGATGCCTCCCGAGATCCAGCGTGAATACAGAAAGCCCGTCGGCATAGAAAACGAGGTCGTCGAGGAACTGGTAAAGGTCGCCGTCAACGAGTGCGGTCGCAATGCGGGCGATATTGCCACCAACACCTATCACGCAAAGGTTCTCCGTCTTGAGGACGCAGAGCAGATCATAAACCTCGAAGAGGATCTCGACCTCGGCACACTCGATAAGAACATCCTCCCCTATGAAATCGCAAGAGACGCCATCATTGACTGTCCCGACCGTATCGCGGTCATCGACTGCGTATGCCGCAACTCCAACGGCGAGCAGGGCTGCTATCCCCGCGACGTCTGCTTCCTCATCGGCGAGCCTTGGGTCACATGGGCTATGGATCGTGACCGTTACCTCAACGGCCGCCTTGTCTCCAAGGAAGAAGCTCTCAAGATCATGCGCGAGTGCCACGAGAGAGGAAATGTCCACGCCGGCTTCTTCAAGGATGTCGCAGCAGGACGTCTATACTCCATCTGCAACTGCTGCCCCTGCTGCTGCACGGCTCTTCAGGCTCAAAACTATATCGGCGCACCCATGCTGATCGGCTCCGGCTTCAAGGCTAAGGTCGATATGGACAAGTGCAAGGGCTGCGGTATCTGCGCAAAGAAGTGCAACTTCCTCGCCATCACAATGGAGGACGGCAAGCCCGTCATCAACGAGGAGCTGTGCTGCGGCTGCGAAGCCTGCCAGACCTTCTGCAAGAGCGACGCTATTTCCCTTGAGGCTATGGATCCGAGCGTTCTCGCACCTCTGGACATCAAGGCTCTCAAGGCAGCCAAGGCCGGTAAGTAACACGTCATGCACGAGCTGGGCATAATGAACGAGGTTCTTTCCACCGCCATAGGGGTAGCGGAAAAGAACGGCGGCAAAAGGGTCAGCAAAATCACGCTGCGTGTCGGTGCATTGTCCGGCATAGTCCCGCGTTTTTGCTCCTCGATGTTCGAGGTGATATCCGAAGGGACGATTGCCGAAGGCTGCGAAATGGTTATCGAGGAAGCACCCGCTGTTTTTAAATGTATCAACTGCGGCGAGCTTTCCGAGTATAACGAGCCGGAGCATGAATATAAGTGCCACTCCTGCGGCAGCGAGCAGTTGCGCCTTCTCTCCGGCTACAAATTTCAAATCGTCAGCGTCGGCATAGTATAATAGGAGCGTATTCATTATGACGATCAAGACCATTCAGGACAATTCCACAGTTACGCTTGCAATCGAGGGTCGTGTTGATACCAGCACCAGCCCGCAGCTACAAGACGCCCTCATAAATGCGTTTCAAAACGCACAAACAGTTATTGTTGACTTTAGCAGCGTTGCTTATATAAGCAGCGCGGGGCTTCGCGCACTGCTTGTCGGGCAGAAAACCGCTTCATCAAAGGGCGTGACAATGGAGCTTTCCAATGTGTCTTCCACGGTCTACTCAATTTTGGAGTCTGTGGGCTTTGCTCAGATCCTCACCATAAAATAAAGCGCTCCAAAAAACAAATCACAAAGCGGTACTCTTTACCTCGCTTGAGGAAAAGAGTACCGCTCTCTTTTTATCTTTATGCTAATGCTCACACGCTCAGTCTTTTTTCCAAGGTAAGAATATTCTGCCCGTTCTCATAACGGTAGCCAACCTTATCCATAATCTGCTTGACCAGAAAAATGCCAAGCCCGCCGACGCTTCTTTCCTCCGCTGAAAGACTGATATCAGGGTCGGGATTTTCCAGCGGGTCATAGGGAACGCCGCTGTCTTTAAAGGTGATCACCACGCGGCGGGGCTCGCCCTCAAAGCCCGCGTTTAGCTCCGCCACGCCCTTGTCAGACGTATAGGCATAGCTGGCAATGTTTACGAATATCTCCTCCACCGCTACGTCGATAAGTGTTCTAATCTCCAGCGGGCAGTCACCGCGCTCAAGCACTTCGTCAACAAATTCCATAACCGCGCCAAGCTGCTCGATGTTCGCGGGTATTCTAAGCTGTTCCAATTATTCACCATCTCCTTTCGGTAGAGTGCGGGCAGCCGATACGCCCGCCGCGGGCTTCAACCCATCGCCCGTTTCCAATTGCCGCAAACCTGCCTTCCTCCTCAGTCCCCGGAGTTGAATTTAAGTCCCAGCATCGTTATATCGTCAAACTGGTCGGCAGTGCCCACGAAGCTGTCTATCGCCGCTTTGACGTGTGGGAGCAGCCTATTCATTTCTATATCTCCTGCCGAGTTGAGCGTGTCAAGCAAGCGCTGTTCGCCGAACAGCTCCTCTCCGGCGTTCATAGCCTCGGTAACGCCGTCGGTATAAAGATAGATAACATCGCCTCTGCGCAGGTCAAGCTCAAACTGCTTATACTGAATGGTCGGCAGACCTGCCAAAACGAAGCCCGGCTCCATTTTGAGATATTCAAAGCTTCCACCCGCGCGCTTGATAAGCGGGGGATTATGACCTGCGTTGCCGTACACGAGGCGTCCGCTTTCAATATCCAAAACGCCTATCCAGCAGGTTACGAACATCGTTGCGTCGTTATTCTCGCAAAGCTGCGCGTTGACGGAGGTGAGCACCTGCGCGGGGCTTTCTCCGTTTTGCGCATGGTTTTTGATGAGAGTTTTAGCTATCACCATAAACAGCGCGGCGGGAATGCCCTTGCCCGAAACATCCGCCATAACAAAGCCCAAATGCTTTTCGTCAACAAGGAAGAAATCGTAAAAGTCGCCTCCAACCTCCTTGGCCGGCTGCATTGTGGCATAAATGTCAAATTCTGTGTGTTCGGGGAAAGCCGGGAAGATGCACGGCAGCATCGAAGCTTGAATTTTC
>SAMEA3663271__coassemble_332_pt1 | contig 16782 bp, 15 predicted proteins | sample SAMEA3663271__metabat2_low_PE_017 | metagenome-assembled genome bin SAMEA3663271 (sample SAMEA3663271) | pig gut metagenome | biome: pig gut; feature: pig-associated habitat; material: faeces | place: China | collected 2013 | reverse complement strand
GACAGGCTCTGCAAATTCTGCCCCGGCATTCAGCACGGGGCGCCGGTAGACAGCTTCGTTACCCCCGTGCCTTGGGCAATGCCCGGCTACAGCGACGAGGTAGTCATGGCGGCGGGCGCTTTTATCCAAGGCTCGTCCATTGAACTGTCCTGCGACGGACCTATTCGTGAGCCGTATCTGGGCTATATGCAGGGCGGTCTTACCTATGAAAGCGGCAAGCTCGGCGTTATGCTCGCTTGCGACGAGATTTTGAAAGCGGAATAGTGTTTTTATCAATTGTCCGGCATATTGCCGCGGCTTGAAAATATAAATGGCATAGGGGGTATCCTTATGCCATTTATCTACCGTCCCAGACGTTACCGCGCTCCGCGGCGCTTTTCCCTCGTCAACACTCCTGAAAAGCGCTTGGCGCTGCTGGGCGTAATAATCGTCGTTATGATCGGAGCATCGGTTTTACCCGCAATGCGCTTTTTGCGCGATGTTTCGGGGCAGATCGCACTTTCCGACGCAACGGACATGGTAACTGCGATTATAAACGACAAAATCAACGAGAAAATGAGCGAGGGTCAATACGACTACGATTACTTTGTCTCTCTCGAAAGGGACTCAAGCGGCGGCATAACCGCCATCTCCGCAAACATGACGCGGATAAACACTATCTCCTCGGAGATACTTCAAGAGGTAATCAAATCCACCAACAGCGGTCAGCTAAACATTGAAATCCCGGTCGGAAACCTAATGGGTTCAAATCTAATGCTGGGACGCGGTCCAGACATACCCGTTAAGATCATTATGCTCACCAGCTCCTACGCCGATTTCAGAAATGAAATTGTCGCCGCGGGCATAAACCAACTGAAGCATCAGATAATCCTTGAGCTGCGCGTTGATATAGACGTGCTGCTTCCGTGGGAGGTACAGTCTACGGAGGTCCTAAGCGAGGTACTCATTGCCGAGACGATCATTGTCGGCAAGGTGCCGGACACCTATCTATCTTTACATACGCTAACAGGAACGGAGAACACAAATGGACGTTAAAACAGAGATTGAGAGCCTGCGCAAGGAATTGCGCCTGCACTCCCACGCATATTACGACAACGACGCGCCGACTATATCGGACTTTGAGTATGACGCTCTAATGCGCCGCCTCGAGGAGCTTGAAAACGCACACCCCGAGCTGATAACGCCCGATTCGCCCACACAACGCGTCGGCGGCAGCGTTCTTTCGCAGTTTGCGCCCGTGCATCACCTTGTTCCGCTTGAAAGCTTGAACGACGTGTTTTCCTTTGAGGAGCTGGAGGGCTTTTTGACACGCACAAACGAAGCGCTTTCCAAGTCAGCGCTATACACTGTCGAGCCTAAAATAGACGGTCTTTCGGTCGCCGTTGAGTATTTAGGCGGCAGACTCTATCGCGGCGCGACACGCGGCGACGGCGTTACGGGGGAAGATGTTACAGAAAACATCAAAACCATTCAAAGTCTCCCGAAAACGCTGGTGGGTGCTCCCGACCGTCTTATTGTGCGCGGCGAGGTTTATATGTCAAAGGAGACTTTCACGCGGCTTAATGCACAGCGCGAGATCAACGGTGAAAAGCTCTTTGCCAACCCGCGCAATGCCGCTGCGGGCAGCCTTCGACAGCTTGACAGCCAAATCTGTGCCGAGCGCTGCCTTGATATCATCGTTTTCAACGTCCAGTACGCTCAGAACACGCAGTTTCAAAGCCACGCTGAAACGCTTGATGCGCTTTCCGCGCTCGGCTTCCCCGTTGTGCCGTATAAACTTTGCGAAAGCGCGGAGAACTGCCGCGAGCAGATCAGCTATCTCGGCGAAAACCGCGATGAGCTTCCCTATGATATTGACGGCGCTGTCATAAAAATAGATAAGCTCTCAGAACGAGAGAAGCTCGGCAGTACCGCAAAAGCACCGCGCTGGGCGGCAGCCTATAAATACCCGCCCGAAAAAAAGCAGACCGTTGTCGAGGATATCGTCGTGCAGGTCGGGCGTACAGGCGTTTTGACGCCAAAGGCAGTAGTTACTCCCGTTCGCCTTGCGGGAACAACGGTAACCAACGCCACCTTGCATAATCAGGACATTATCGACAAGCTCGATGTTCGCATCGGCGACACGGTGCTTATACAAAAAGCAGGCGAGATCATCCCGGAAATATTAGAGGTAATCAAGGACAAACGTCCTGAGGGAACAGTCCCCTTTAAGCTTCCGGAAATATGTCCCGAGTGCGGCTGTCCCGTCGTTCGAGACGAGGACGGCACCGCTATCCGCTGCACAGGCGCGGAGTGTCCCGCGCAGCTTTTGCGCAACATTGCCCATTTCGCCTCGCGCGGCGCTATGGATATTGAGGGCTTGGGCATTTCCGTTGCCGAAGCGCTTATCGGCAAGGGGCTTATCTCGACCCCTGCGGATTTGTATTACCTTGATGCGCAGAGCGTTGCCGCCGTAGAGCGCATGGGCAAAAAGAGCGCCGAAAACCTCATGGCAGCCATTGAAAAGAGCAAGGACAACGGACTTGCCCGTCTGCTTTGCGCCTTCGGCATTCGTCAAGTGGGACAAAAGGCGGCAAAGGTGCTTGCCTCGCGCTATGAAAACCTTGACCGGCTTTCAGCCGCCACCGTTGAGGAGCTTACCGCCATTCCCGATATAGGACCGATAACAGCGCAGTATCTTACCGGCTGGCTGAGCAGCCCTCAGTCTAAGCATCAAATCGAGCTGCTGCGAAACGCAGGCGTTTCCTTTGAAAGCCGCGAGGAAAGGCTTGATGACCGCTTCGCGGGCAAGACCTTTGTTCTTACCGGCTCGCTTCAGAGCTTCAGCCGCGACGAAGCAAGCGCCATCATCGAGAAGTACGGCGGCAAGGCATCAGGCTCCGTTTCAAAAAAGACAAGCTTTGTAGTCGCGGGCGAAGCCGCAGGAAGCAAGCTTGTCAAAGCGCAGGATCTCGGCATCCCCATCCTCAGCGAGGACGAATTTAAGGAAATGATAAAATAAATCAAATGGCGGGCAGCTCAGAAATCTGCCCGCTATTTATATTCCTAAACTAACGGCAAGGCAAGCGCTTGTTTATTATGGAAAATATTGCATTTCTTATTTGTCGTGGTATAATAATACCGTTATGAAATTTCGTATTTTTTGGGCGATACTCGCCTGCAAGGTTTTAACAGGAATACTGCGGCTTTTCGGGCGCGGCGGAACAGCTATCCCCGGCAAGCTCGCGCTTCAAATGTGCCCCCAGCTTCTCGGTGAGTTGGCGAAGGACGTTCACTGCGTCGTAATAACCGGCACAAACGGCAAAACCACAAGCGCGAGAATGATCGAGGAAATCTTTGCTAAAGCCAAGACCTCCTATTTTGCCAACCGCAGCGGAGCAAATCTAATCGGCGGCATCACCGCCGAATTTGTTGAACACTCCACAATGCGCGGCAAGCCCCTGAAAAAATACGCCATTATCGAGTGCGACGAGGCTGCCTCCAAGGAGGTCTGCCGCTATCTTGATCCGGACTGTATTCTCGTTACAAACGTGTTTCGAGACCAGCTTGACCGCTTTGGCGATGTTTCAAACACGCTTGAGAGCATACTCCTCGGCATATACAACTCCCCTCACGCAAAGGTCTGCCTTAACGCCGACTGCCCACTCACCTCCTCCCTTGCAAACAGGATTGACAACACAGTTTTCTTTTACGGCGTCGATACCTCTATCTACAAAAGCCCTGTCTCGGAAATAGACGAGGCTGCCTACTGTCCCCGCTGCAAGGTCGAATATGAATACAGCTACCGCACTTTCGGCTATCTCGGCGGCTTTTACTGTCCTAAATGCGGAACCAAGCGGGAATGGCCCATCATAGCCGTTTCCGAAATCAAAGACTGCGGTTTGGACACTACCAAGGTCAAAATGCGCATTTTCAACGAATATGCGGATGCCACCATAAATCTCCCCGGCGCATACAATATCTATAACGCAATAGGCGCTATGGCGGTTTCTCAGGCAATGCTTATCGATCCCTTTGCGTCAATCAACGCGCTGAGCACCTTTAGCTGCGGCTTTGGGCGCATGGAGCAGTTTGATATGGGGCAGAGCAAGGCGCGCATGATACTTGTCAAAAACGCCACCGGCTTCAACCAGGTAATAAACTATCTCTCCGAGCTTACGGACAAGACCCTTTTTGTCTGCTGTATTAACGACAACACGGGCGACGGCACAGACATATCTTGGATTTGGGACGTGCGCTTTGAACGCCTTGCGGAGCTTACGGAGCTTTTCGGTGAGATTTACGTTTCCGGCATTCGCAGAGACGACATGGCAGTACGTCTGAAATACGCGGGCATACCCACTGAACATATAAGAGTCTTTGACAACTACGACGAGCTTATAAAGTCAATCAGCTCACAGGAGCTGCCTGTTGTTATCGCGCCTACCTATTCCGCCATGATGGAGCTGCGCGCGAAGATGAGCGCCGCTTTCGGCGGCAAGGATTTCTGGGAATAGGAGGACAAGCCATGCTGAAAATTTGTCACCTTTATCCGGACGTTCTTAATCTTTTCGGCGACTCCGGCAATGTTCAGTGCCTGATTCGGCGCTTGGAATGGCGCGGCATCGAATATGAGCTGACCCGTGTCCCCATCGGCAAAAGCATTGATTTTACGCAGTTCGACCTCTTTTTTATGGGCGGAGGTCAGGAGCTTGAAAGAGAAATTCTTCTAAACGAGCTTCGCAGCGGTGTTGACAAGGAAATAATCGCCGCCGTGGAGGATGAAAAGGTGTTTTTTTGTGTCGGCGGCTCGTATCAGCTCATGGGGCAATACGGCATAAGCCTTGAGGGGCATCAAACCGATTATATAGGCGCGCTTGACCTTCACACCGTTGACGGCGAAACCCGCATGGTTGGCAACTGTATGTTCAGCCGCGTGGATGATTTTTCCGGCAGCATCGTTGTCGGCTTTGAAAGTCACACAGGCAAGACCTATCTGGGCAGCAATACCAAGCCTCTTGGCGAGGTAATAAAAGGCTTTGGCAACAACGGTGAGGACGGCACCGAGGGCGCGCGCTATAAAAATGTTTACTGCACCTATTCTCACGGTCCTTTGCTTGCCAAAAACCCGGAATTAGCAGACTGCATACTTCTCGCAGCGCTTTCAAGAAGCAATCCGAGCGCCTTGCTTGAGCCTCTCGATGACGAGCTTGAGCTTAATGCGCATTTTTATATGAAAAATCGCCTCGGCGAAAAATGACGTAAATTCGCCGTGTCGGCGCTATACTCCGGCACGGCGAAAAAGCTCTTGCGTGCATACGCAAAGCGTGGTAGAATACCCATTGTTCTAATCTAATATCCGCGGGTGTAGTTTAATGGCAGAACATCAGCTTCCCAAGCTGAATGCGGGGGTTCGATTCCCCTCACCCGCTCCAAAGAACACGAAATCCCGCAGTCATTACGATTGCGGGATTTTTCTTGTTTTTCCAGTAATATCAATGTTTTCGGACGTTTTTGACTCGATAAGATAATATCGTTGCGAACATCATTTTAACGCTTTCATTAGCGCTTTATTTTCAAAAATGCTAACGAAAACATGGGGAGCGGAATTATTCCGCACACCTCGCGTGTCAATGACCGGCTTTTATTCCCTCAACATACTTTTCAGCCTGCGCTGCGGCAATAGCGCCGTCCGAGCTTGCAGTTACAAGCTGGCGCAGCGGCTTTGGGCGAACGTCACCCGCCGCGTAAACCCCCGCAATGCTCGTTTCCATAAGCTCATTTGTAATTATATATCCGCGCTCGTCAAGCGATAGCTTATCTCGAAACAGCTCTGAATTCGGCTGATAGCCAACGAACACGAAAATACCAAAGGTCTTATCCTCCTGAGAAACACGGTATTCCGTCTCCTCGCCCGTTTTGTTGTTTATATAAACCAGCCCCTTGAGCGTTTCCTCGCCAAAGGCGCGCACAAGCTCGGTGTTAAACAGAACCTCGATTTTGGGATGTGCCATAACTCGGTCTGCTATGGCTTTGGCGCAGGACAGCTCATTTTTGCGCACTAAGATTTTAATGCTTTTGCCGAAGCGCGTCAGATATAGAGACTCCTCCGCCGCGCTGTTGCCCCCGCCTATTACAAAAATGTCCTTATCCTTGAAAAAAAAGCCGTCGCAGGTAGCGCAATAGCCGACGCCGCGTCCGCGATACTCCTCCTCGCCGGAAAAACCCGCCTTTTTCGGGTTCGCACCCGTGGCAATGATAAGGGCATGACATTCAAGCGTTCCGCTGTCTGTAATAAGCTTCTTTACCCTTCCGTCAAGCTCCACGCTCTGCACATCCGCTTGCAGCCATTGGGTTCCAAAGCCTTTTGCCTGCGCAAGCATACGCTCGGCAAGCTCCGCGCCGTTTATTTTGTCAAAGCCGGGGTAGTTTGCGATTTCGTCGGTTATTGCCGCCTGTCCGCCGGCGGACTGCTTTTCGATAATAGCGGTTTTCAGTCCCGCGCGTCCACCGTATATACCCGCCGTAAGTCCCGCGCAGCCGCCGCCGATAATCAGCAGATCATAAATGTCTCTTTCCATGTTGCTTCTCCTAGTTTTATGCCTCCGTATTTCTAAGTAGTATGCCGGGCGCGCGAAAAAACTATTCGTCTGCCGAAAAAGAGCAGGCGCTGTTAAGCATTTGAATAAGCTTGCCACGTCATTAATTTGACCTTTGTTTCGGCATAATCATATGCTTTGCCGTCTCCGTCGGCGTATCTGACTCCACCGTCAGCCGAATAAACTCAGTAATCAGGACTTGCAGACTTCTCATAGAGTATACAAATGATTTATGGGAGGACGGCATAATGCTTACAAGTGCCTTTATGATGCTGGTGGGTACAGCGTTTTTAATGCTGCGGCTGGGCAAAAACATCGGTTCCTTCCCCAAGCCTCTCAGCGCTGAGGAGGAACGCCATTACCTCGAGCTGATGGCGCAGGGCGATATGGACGCGCGCAACACGCTGATCGAGCATAATCTCCGTCTGGTAGCTCACATCGTTAAGAAATACTACACCCAAGCCTCCGAGGTAGACGACCTCATATCAATCGGCACGATCGGGCTTATCAAGGGCATAAGCTCCTATCGTGCCGACAAGGGCGTCAGACTCGCCACATACGCAAGCCGCTGTGTAGAAAATGCTATCCTATCACAAGCGGCTTTATTGCACTTTTACGCCGGCAAAAAACCTTATCCCTCCATTCCCTTTTCCGCGCCGCCGGGCTTCTTTAGCGTTTCCTTTGCCGTTCGGATAACGGCGTCCAGCAGCTTCAGCTTCTGTTCCGTGGGACAGCCGAGTCTTTTAAGGCGGAAATTAACGGCATCTGCGTGAAGCTCCGCGGTACGCTGCGCCAGCTCCTGCCGTCCCTCCTCAGTTTTTGGAAAATACACTATCATGTTGATAGGCGCACTTGTTTTGATACAACACACCCCCCGTAAAGCATATTCGGGAGAGTGTCTAATATGAGGACGCAAGCGTTTGAAATCATAGCACCGCTCAAAGCTGATTTCACCTCTGCGCTCGGAGAAAACCGCTGATTAACGACGCAAAGGGCGTCATGGATAAAAAGGGCTGCAACATCTCTTGACAAATCCTTCATTCCGTGCTATAAAAAATAAAAAATCGGCGTTTCGCCGGAAAGGAGTCCATTATGAATATTGCCGCCTCCACTTGTGCCAATACTATGATGAACTCCTATTACTTTACTTTCGTTCGCTATTTTGCGGGCTGGTTTTTTGGTGCCAAAAAATAAAAGCTGTCCGAGAGTAAAGTGACCATTTTATCAGAAGCTGAGCGGTCGTGTCTTCGGACAGGATCGCTGATTTTGTTTTTAGGGAGATTACGCAATGAAGAGCGCAGATATAATCCGGTCTGCAAAGTTTTATTACTTTACCCCGGCTTGCTATTTTGCAGGCTTTTATTGGTATGCTCTTTTAGATAAAATGTCCGGATGATTATATGACGCACTTTCATACAGTAAATTGCGGCTCTGTTCATTTCGGACAGGACCGCATTTATTTTTTACACGGAGCTATACAGGGCTTTGCGCGCTCTGCATCGCTATCGGCGGAGCGCCGCAGGGCGAAAATGCCGCTAAATTATTTCGCCCGCTTATCCGCCTATATGAGAAAGGAAAAAGAAATGGACAAGCTGCAAAACGCAAGAAACGAAATCAATGAAATCGACAGACAGATAGCGGAGTTGTTCGTGCGCCGCATGAGCGCCGTGAAGGACGTTGCCGAATATAAGCTTGAGCATGGTCTTCAAATTCTTGACGAGTCAAGAGAGCAGAGCCTTATCAAGCAAAACGCCGAGTATATCAAGGACGCCGGAATACGTTCATATTACATTCAGTTTTTGCAGGATATGCTTAATGTTTCCAAGCAGTATCAGCGGCGCTTGATGGAGGGGCTGAAGGTTGCTTACAGCGGCGTGGAGGGCGCATTCTCCTATATCGCGGCAAAAAGGATTTTTCCGGACGCGCAGCTTATTTCTTACGACGACTTTCAGACAGCCTATGACAGCGTTAGCAGCGGAGAATGTGACTGCGCCGTTATGCCGATAGAAAACAGCTTTGCCGGCGAGGTCGGTCAGGTGATGGATCTTATGTTCAGCGGCTCTCTGCACGTTAACGGCGTTTATTCGCTGCGTATTTCACAAAACCTTTTGGGAATAAAGGGCGCGGCACTTAGCGATATTCAACGGGTGGTCAGCCATCCGCAGGCTCTCGACCAGTGCGCAGGCTATATAAAAAAGCACGGCTTTGAGAGCATCCAGTCCGCCAACACAGCGCGTGCCGCCAAAAGCGTTGCAGAAACCGGGGATATCCACCTTGCCGCCATCGCCAGCATGGAAACCGCTGAGCTGTACGGCTTGGAGGTAATCGACCACGATATAAACGAGAGTCTTCTTAACACCACACGCTTTGCCGTCTTTTCCCGAATTGAAAACGCAAACCATGACTTCAGGGAGGACAGCCGCTTTCTGCTGATGTTCACGGTAAAGAATGTTGCCGGAGCGCTTGCCAAGGCTATAAATGTAATAGGCGAATACGGCTTTAATATGAGCGTTCTGCGCAGCCGCCCGATGAAAGAGCTGGCGTGGAAATACTACTTTTATGTGGAAGCAGACGGAGACGAAACCTCCGAGAACGGGAGAAAAATGCTTGAGAAGCTATCGGAGCAATGCGATATGCTGAAGGTTCTCGGCAGCTATTCAATCAAGACCGAGCTGAAAGGAGACGGCGGACAATGACTCTAACAATGAATCTCGGAGAAAACAGCTATGATATTATTATTGAGCCGGGCTGTATTCACAGTTCGGGAGAGCTGCTAAACCTTGACCGCCGCGTGCTGATAGTCACTGACGACGGCGTGCCGATTGAATACGCCAAGGCACTTGCCGCCCACTGCAAAATGCCCACGCTTGCAGTTCTTCCGCAGGGCGAGGGCAGCAAAAGCATACAAAGCTATGAGTCGCTTCTAAAAACTATGCTGTCTGAGGGCTTCACACGCAGCGACTGCGTTGTCGCAGTTGGCGGCGGCGTCGTCGGAGACTTGTCGGGCTTTGCCGCGGCAAGCTATATGAGAGGTATAGATTTCTATAATATCCCTACGACCGTGCTTTCACAGGTGGACTCCTCCATAGGAGGAAAAACAGCGCTAAACCTCGGCGGTATAAAAAATATTGTCGGCGCCTTTTATCAGCCGAAACGTGTATTGATTGACACAGAGCTTTTAAAGTCTCTGTCACCCCGTCAATGCTCCAACGGTCTTGCCGAGGCACTGAAGATGTCTATGACCTCAGACAAAGAGCTGTTTGAGATTTTTGAAAAGCAGGACATATACGGCAATTTGGATATTATCATTCAAAAATCTTTGATGATTAAAAAAGACGTGGTAGAGCGCGATGAAAAAGAGCAGAGCCTGCGCCGTGTGCTGAATTTCGGACACACCATCGGTCACGGCATCGAGAGCTTTGAGCATCTCAACGGTCTGTATCACGGGGAATGTGTTGCGCTGGGGATGCTGCCGATGTGCAGCGAAAGCGTTCGCTCACGGCTTCTCCCGGTTCTTCAAAGGCTTAATCTTCCGACTTCCCTTGCCTTTGACCCGGACGAGGTATTCAATGCAATGCTGCACGATAAGAAAGCCGGCGGTAATTGCATCACGGCGGTATTCGTTAACGACATCGGAGCATTCGAGCTGAAAAAAGTACCAATGGAGGATCTCAGACCGATGCTCTCCGTGATCATGGAGAAAAGCGTATGAAAAACACCTTCGGACAAAACGTTTCGGTGACGCTGTTCGGCGAAAGTCACGGCGCGGAAATCGGCGCGATAATCGACGGGCTAGCTCCGGGAATAGAAATTGACGAGACATTTATCGCAGGTCAGCTAACGCTTCGCCGTCCGCAGGGCATTATATCCACGTCGCGGCAGGAGCCGGATCCTTTTCAAATTGTCAGCGGCGTTTTTGAGGGCAAAACCACCGGCACGCCGATATGCGTAATCATACCGAACAGCAAGGCGCACAGCGCGGATTATTCCGCCACCCGTTCTCTTGCGCGTCCCGGTCACGCGGATTATACGGCGTTCTGCAAATATCACGGCTTTGAGGATTATCGCGGCGGCGGTCATTTCAGCGGTCGTATCACCGCGGCGCTGGTCGCGGTCGGCGCGATCGCAATTTCGGCGCTGCAAAAAAAGGGTATTGCCATCGGAACACATATCAGCCGCTGTGCCGCAATAGCAGACCGCAGCTTTGACGATCTGCCGGCGGACATCGCCAAGCTCAATCAAGCAGCCTTTGCTGTACTTGACGCTGAAAAGGGAGAGCAGATGCGCGCCGCCATCGAAAAAGCCGCAAAACAGGGCGACAGCGTAGGCGGTGTGCTGGAAACGGCGGTTTTAGGCGTTCCCGCCGGGCTGGGCGAGCCTTGGTTCGATACACTTGAGGGTACGCTTGCACACATCCTGTTCAGCGTTCCAGCGGTCAAGGGCGTGCAGTTCGGCGCGGGCTTTGACATGGCGGACTGCTTCGGCAGCGAGTATAACGACGCTTTCCGAATAACGGTAAAATCGTTACCGCGACAAACCATAACGGCGGCATTAACGGCGGGATTTCAAACGGGATGCCGATACTGTTTCGCTGTGCGGTCAAGCCCACGCCCTCCATTTTTAAAAAGCAGGACACGGTGGATTTCCTTAAAAACGAAAACGCGCAGCTTGAGCTTCGCGGCAGGCATGACCCCGCCATTATTCACCGCGCACGCGTTGTTGTTGACAGCGTGACAGCGCTGGCGCTTTGCGACGTGCTCGCCGGGCGTTTCGGTACAGACTGGATCAGAGGTGACGGCAAATGAATTACGGCTGCATAGGCGAGCATCTTCCTCATAGTTTTTCCAAGGACATACATGAAAAAATCGAAAGCTACGACTATGTTCTGCGCGAAGTCTCCCCCGAGGAGCTACAGGTTTTCATGGAAAAACACGATTTTCGCGCAATTAACGTGACTATACCCTACAAGCAGGCGGTCATTCCATATCTGCACAGTGTCTCTGACGCGGCAAAGACCATTGGCGCGGTTAATACGATCGTAAACCGCGATGGTCTGCTTTACGGCTACAACACGGATTTCGGCGGCATGAAAGCGCTGCTGGAAAGACTGGAGCTTGACCTTAACGGAAAAAAGGTTCTTATTCTCGGCACAGGCGGAACAAGCAAAACCGCAAAGGCTCTGGCACACAGTCTCGGTGCTCGTGAGATCTACCGCGTCAGCCGCACAAAAAACGAAAGTTCCCTGTCGTATGAGGAGGCGTATTCACTGCACACAGACGCGGATGTTATTATAAACACGACGCCATGCGGAATGTTTCCAAATACAGACTCAAGTCCCCTTGACCTTACAAAATTCACAAAGCCCGAGGGCGTGGTTGACGCTGTTTATAACCCGCTTAGGACACAGCTCTTATTGCAGGCAAGGGCGCTGGGGATCAAAGCCGAGGGCGGGCTTTATATGCTCGTGGCGCAGGCAGTTTTGGCGGCGGAGATATTTACAGGAAAAGCATACGGCTCGGAGCTTATTGACCGCATATACGGCGAGATACTCGCGGATAAGGAAAACATCGTCCTTATCGGGATGCCGGGCAGCGGCAAGACCACGCTCGGGAAGCTCCTTGCAGAAAGACTCGGTCGCGCTTTTGCGGACACGGACGAGCTAATTGTTCAAAAAGCCGGTATGCAGATTTCGGATATCTTCGCGCTGCACGGTCAGGACTATTTCCGCGACCTTGAGACGCAGGTGATAAGGGAGCTTTCAAAAAGCTCCGGTATGGTCATTGCAACCGGCGGAGGCTCGGTGCTGCGTGCGGAAAACGTAGACTCGCTGCGCATGAACGGACGGCTTTATTTCCTCGACCGTCCGGTCGGAGAATTGATTGTGACGGCTGACAGACCGCTGTCCGACACCGAGGAGAAATTAAACACGCTGTATGCTGAGCGCCGCCCCATATATTGCGCGGCGGCGGACGAGACCGTTTTCGTGACCGGTACGCCGGAGCATACCGCTCGGCAGCTTGCAAGTGGGAGGCACACATGAAGATACTGGTTATAAACGGTGCGAATATCAATATGCTCGGCATTCGAGAGCCGGGGATATACGGAAGCTGCAGCTACGAGGAGTTATGCCGTCAAATCAAAGATCATGCCGCGAAGCTCAACATCGACGTGGAGCTGTATCAGTCCAATCACGAGGGCGACCTTGTGGACAAAATTCAAGAGGCTTACGGCACAGCGGACGGCATCGTGATAAACCCCGGCGCTTACACACATACGAGCGTAGCGCTTTTGGACGCCGTGAAGGCGGTTTCCATACCCACGGTGGAGGTGCATATCTCCAAGGTGGAGGAGCGCGAGGACTTCCGTCAAATCAGCTTCATTCGCCTTGCCTGCGTAAAAACAATTGCAGGTCACGGGATTTCGGGCTATCTTGAAGCGATGGATTTTCTCGTTGACGGAGGGAAAAGCTGTGAAGGTTAATATAAAGCCGTCTTTAGCCCGTGGAAAGGTCGCCGCACCGCCCTCTAAAAGCATGGCGCATCGTCTGCTGATATGCGCGGGTCTTTCAAGCGGCGAGAGTATAATCCACGGCATCTCCCTTTCCGAGGACATTTTGGCAACACTGGACTGTCTCAGCGCGCTTGGAGCGGAATTCACATACGAAAACGAAACAGTTTTCATGCACGGAACAGACCTTACCAAGCCGCTCAGCCCCGCGGTGCTGCCGTGCCGAGAATGCGGAAGCACGCTGAGATTTTTCATTCCCCTTTGCCTGCTCACAAACACGCAGATGACGCTCACCGGCAGCGAAAAGCTCCTGAGCCGTCCATTGACGGTTTATGAGACGCTTTGCCGCGACCGGGGCATCAAATATGTCAAGGAACAAAGCTCTCTTGCAGTCTGCGGAAAGCTCTCTTCCGGGGAATACGAGCTTCCCGGCGATGTCAGCAGCCAGTTTGTCAGCGGTTTGCTGTTTGCGCTGCCGCTGCTTGACTCAGACAGCAAAATCAGGCTCATCCCACCTGTCGAGAGCCGTCCGTATATCGATATGACTGTTCAGGCACTCTCCGAATTCGGCATAAGCGCAGTATGGGAGGGCGGCGAGACACTGCTTATTCGCGGAAATCAGCACTACGCCGCGGCAGAGGCTTTTGTAGAGGGTGACTACTCCAACGCCGCCTTTTTCGAGGCGCTCAACACCATCGGAGGCGACGTTGAGCTGACCGGTCTGCGAAGCGACAGCTTACAGGGCGACCGCGTCTATATCCGCCACTTCCGTTCGCTTTCTGAGGGCTATACGTCTATAGACATATCCGACTGCCCGGATCTTGGTCCAATTCTTTTCGCCGTTGCGGCTATGCACAAGGGCGGAGAATTTACCGGTACGCGCCGTTTGAAAATCAAGGAAAGTGACAGGGGCGCGGTCATGGCGGCGGAGCTATCCAAGTTTGGCGTGAATACCGAAGTCTATGAGGACAGAATCATTGTTCACCCCGCAAAGCTGCATTCGCCGAAAGCAGAGCTGGACGGGCACAATGACCACCGAATTGTAATGGCTTTGGCAACGATGGCGACAAAAACCGGCGGTACTATTACAGGCGCACAGGCAGTCAGAAAGAGCCTTCCCGATTATTTTGAAAGATTAAAAACACTTGGCATCGAGGTGAGTGAAGTTGGAATGGATAAGTAAAAGTAAAATACTTATAGTCGGTCTCGGACTTATGGGCGGCAGCTACGCCAAAGCGCTCAAAAGGCTGGGCTACAGCGTTTTTGCTGTTGATACGCGCCGTGCGGCTATAGATTACGCGCTTGAAGAAAGCATCATCGACCGCGGCAGCTCACAGGCAGACCCTGAGCTTATCGGCGAAGCAGACGCAATTATTTTCGCGCTGTATCCGGGGGTATTTAAAGCGTGGATCGCGGAAAATCAGAGCTTGTTCAAGCCCGGCACAATGATAACGGACGTAACGGGTGTAAAGGGAAGTATCGTGTATGATATCCAGAAAATGCTGCGCCCGGACGTTGAGTATATTGCGGCGCACCCCATGGCGGGTCGTGAGGTGTACGGCGTTGAAAACAGCGATGAACGCATTTTTCACGATGCCAACTATATAGTCACACCGACGGAGAAGAATACACCGGAGGCTATTGAATGGTGCAAGAGTCTCGGCAAGATTCTCGGCTTCAGGAAGGTATCCGTATTGTCTCCCGAGGAGCATGACGAGATGATTGGCTTTGTATCACAGCTTACCCACTGTATTGCTGTTGCGCTGATGACCTGCAGCGACAATCAGCATCTTGTTGACTACACGGGAGACTCCTTCCGTGATCTCACACGGATAGCGCGAATAAATGATGCGATGTGGAGCGAACTGTTTTTGCTGAACAAGCCCGCCCTTCTCCGACAGATGGACACGTTTCTGAGCGAATTCAAGCAGTTGCGCAATATGCTTGAGGACGAGGACAGGCAGGGCTTATGTGAAAAAATGCGCCTATCGACCGAGCGGCGAGCACTGTTCGGAAAATAATACGAATGAGGGGACTAAACTATGAACATGGAATTTGAGCGAAAGCTTTCTATACCGATGGAGGTTAAGGAAAAATACCCCTTGACCGGGCAAATCAGCGATAGCGTGGAGAAAACCACACTTGAGCTAAAACGAATTATTGACGGAAGCTCGGATAAGCTGCTGCTGATAATAGGACCGTGCTCGGCGGATAATGAGGACAGCGTTATAGATTATATTTCCCACCTTTGCCCTGTGCAGGAAAAGGTAAAGGACAAGATATTAATCGTCCCCAGAATTTACACCAACAAGCCCAGAACCACCGGTGACGGCTACAAGGGGCTGCTGCATCAGCCCGACCCGAATAAAGAGCCTGATATGTTCAAGGGCATTATCGCCACGCGTGAGCTGCATATGCGCGCAGTAAAGGAAACGGGCTTTGCCTGTGCCGATGAGATGCTGTATCCCGAAAACTACAAGTATCTGGACGACCTGCTGGCATATGTTTCCGTCGGCGCACGTTCGGTTGAGAACCAGCAGCACAGGCTTACAGCCAGCGGCATCGCAGTGCCGGTAGGCATGAAAAACCCTACAAGCGGTGACCTGTCGGTAATGATGAACGCCATTCTCGCCGCACAGCATCGCCACACCTTCATCTATCGCGGCTGGGAGGTACATTCTCACGGCAACCCGTACGCCCATGCAATTTTGAGAGGATATACGAACAAGCACGGACAGCATCTGCCGAACTATCATTATGAGGATCTGATCCGTCTATGCGACTTTTATGACGAGCGCGAGCTGGAACACCCCGCGGTAGTTGTTGACGCCAATCTCTCCAACTCCAACAAGAACCCCTTTGAGCAGCCGAGAATTATGAAGGACGTCCTTCACAGTTGCAAGTGCAACGATAGGGTCTCAAAGCTTGTCAAAGGCTTTATGGTCGAAAGCTATATTGAAGACGGAGCGCAGAAGATAGGCGGAGGCTGCTACGGCAAGTCGATAACAGACGCCTGCCTCGGATGGGAAAAGACAGAGCGAATGATTTACGATATCGCGGAGATTTTGTAAATAAAAAGCCGGCAAAGCATTAGCTTTGCCGGCTTTTCCGTTTAAAACAGACTGATGCAGAGCATGAGTTTTGCCATAAAAGGCGCTTATAATCCGAGTGCTTTTTATCCTGCCGCAAAAAATATATATAGCATATAACAAGTTGCAGGAGGCGCACTATGCAAAAAAATGACGACTGCATTGCCATTTATTCCCGAAAGTCAAAATACACAGGCAAGGGCGAGAGCGTCGGCAATCAAATAGAGCTTTGCAAAGAGTATATACGAAACAATTTCGGCGATGAATACGCGCAGGCGTCCGTTGTTTTTGAGGACGAGGGCTTTTCCGGCGGCGATTTGAACCGTCCGGATTTCAAAAGAATGATGAAAGCAGCCCACGAGCGGAAATTCAAAGCCATAGTTGTCTACCGTCTTGACAGAATAAGCCGCAACATCAGCGACTTTTCCGGTCTGATTGAGGAGCTTGCCGGTCTTGATATTTCCTTTGTTTCTATCCGCGAGCAGTTTGATACGGCAACGCCTATGGGTCGGGCTATGATGTATATCGCTTCCGTATTCTCGCAGCTTGAGCGCGAAACGATAGCAGAGCGTATACGGGACAATATGCACGAGCTGGCAAAGACCGGG